>OHAD01002276.1_pt1 | contig 15250 bp, 12 predicted proteins | sample 1577011 | NCBI WGS metagenome assembly OHAD01 (sample SAMEA3541510, study PRJEB24748) | human gut metagenome | biome: human gut; feature: human-associated habitat; material: faeces | place: China | collected 2012
GCTGTCGGCGCAGAGGTCATTTCTTCTCCCATGCCGGGCACGATTATGTCCATTGATGTAAAGGTTGGCCAGGCGGTCAAGAAGGGCGACATCCTGGTGATTTTGGAAGCGATGAAGATGGAAAATGAGATTATGGCACCCCATGACGCGACCGTTGCGGCTGTCCATGTCAACAAGGGCGACAGCGTTGAGTCCGGAACGGCGCTTGTTTCCCTCCAGTAAGAGCTTTTCATTGAATAACATTTAGGAGGGACATATCAAAACTATGGCTAATAAAAAAATTGGAATTACCGAAGTGGTACTTCGTGACGCGCACCAGTCCCTGATTGCCACCAGAATGCCGATCGGCGATATGTTGCCGATTTTGGAAAAGCTGGATCAGGTCGGCTATCATTCGTTGGAATGCTGGGGCGGCGCGACGTTCGACGCTTCTCTGCGTTTCCTGAAGGAAGATCCGTGGGACAGACTGAGAAAGTTAAGGGCAGGCTTCAAGCATACAAAACTCCAGATGCTGTTCCGTGGACAGAATATTCTTGGATACAATCACTATGCCGATGATGTAGTGGAATACTTTGTTCAGAAATCCATTGCCAACGGTATTGATATCATCCGAATCTTTGACTGTTTAAATGATATTCGAAACCTTCAGACGGCTGTAAAAGCTGCCAACAAGGAAAATGGTCATGCACAGGTGGCGCTGAGCTATACTTTGGGCGATGCTTATACTCTGGACTACTGGAAAGAGATTGCAAAAGAAATAGAAGATATGGGTGCAAATTCCTTATGTATCAAGGATATGGCCGGACTTCTGACACCGTATGCGGCAGAAGAGCTGGTAACGGCTCTGAAAGAATCCGTAAAGCTTCCAATCGATCTTCATACGCATTACACCTCCGGTGTTGCTTCAATGACCTATTTAAAGGCGGTAGAGGCAGGCTGCGATATGATTGATACGGCTATGTCACCGTTTGCTCTCGGAACCAGCCAGCCGGCAACAGAGGTCATGGTTGAGACATTCAGCGGCACACGCTATGACACAGGGCTTAATAAAGACGCTCTGGCGGAAATCGCTGAATATTTCAGACCGCTTCGCGAAGAAGCTCTGGCAAGCGGCCTGATGAATACAAAGGTTCTGGGCGTGGATATTAATACGCTCCGTTACCAGGTTCCGGGCGGAATGCTTTCCAATCTTGTATCACAGTTAAAAGAAGCTCATGCGGAAGATAAATACTACGATGTGCTTCAGGAGATTCCGAGGGTCCGCAAGGACTTCGGCGAGCCGCCGCTTGTAACTCCGTCCTCCCAGATTGTGGGAACACAGGCCGTATTAAACGTTCTGATGGGACAGCGCTACAAGATGTTTACCAAAGAATCCAAAAAGCTCCTGATGGGAGAATTCGGCCAGACTGTAAAACCGTTCAATGCCGAAGTACAGAAGAAAGCAATTGGAAATGCAAAACCGATTACCTGCCGTCCGGCCGATTTAATCGAGCCGCAGCTTCAGAAGCTGGAAGCAGAGATGTCCCAGTGGAAGAAGCAGGATGAGGATGTTCTGACTTATGCGCTGTTCCCGCAGGTTGCCAAGGAATTCTTTGAATACCGTGAGGCTCAGACAACAGGAATCGACCCGCATAAGGCCGACAAGCTGAACAGGGCATATCCTGTATAACGCTGTAACAGTTCAGACAGCATGAACCGTTGCATAATCCCGGATAGATTTCAAGAAAGAATCTCGCTCGCGAGATTCTTTCTTGTGTAATGAGGGGAATTAATAATTTTAGTCAACATCCTGCTCTTGTCTGCATATAATACTATAGATAATGGGACTGTTTTGCAAAAATGTAAAAGCAGGTCCGGAGACGGAGGAGGATATGACAGTCAGAGTGCTTAAATGGTGCAGGAAGGATACGGTAAAGCAGGCCGTGTTAATCCTTCTGATGCTCGTTACAATTATGCTGGGTAGAATTTGCTGAGAAAATCCGGCTGGGAAGAGGACGATGCAGGCAGACACAGTTATATGATTGAAAACGGCGGATATTCTGCGAGTGAATAAATCGTACATGCTGCCCGGCCGTCAAAGATATGTGGACCAAAGTACATTTACATAATTGGTACAGGAAACACAGGTACATGACAAAAAGAGTTAAGAAACAAACGGCGTTAAGCTTGCCAGAAATGCAAACTTAACGCCGTTTATCTTTTTGTACAGAATTATTTTAAAATCAGCATTCGCTAATCGGATCGTTGATTAATGAAGCCAGTCTGAATTCATGTGCATGTCCGTCTGCATATGAGGTATATGCTTTTGCAAAATGCACATGTCTGCCGTCTCCAACCGGGATAGCGGGAGAGGAAGTACCGCAAAATTCATGATAATGTCCGTCATAGGAATCAGTACGGAACGTGATATTGTGAACATGGCTGTCCATAAATGGAATTGCCTTGCCTGAAACAGCGGCAATACGGTGATTGTGAGGATCATTGCAGCGTTCGGCAATAAAAGTGCTGCCGATCACTTCGTGTACGTGTTGGATCGGCCGGTTATTATGCCCGGCTGATTCTGCGTTAAAATTACCCATGGATAAATACTCCTTTTAGAATGTTATTAATAACAGTATATGGGTAAAGCCGGAATGGGTGACAAGCCATGGAAGAATATCGGCGTCCTGGTTCCCTGATTAGGCTCCCGGCGGGAATTTGTTAAGAAATTCTTACAATTAATGTAAAATACTGGATATTCTGTGAACTTTTGTTCATGAGGTTGACATATAATGGTATTTTTCATTATAATGTACATAATGCCGTATCAGGCAGTTGCTTAATAAATAGTTTTGCATTGAAGAATGTCTGTAAATTTTTGAAAATATAGAGGAAAATACCTGTTTTGGTATATGGGGAGAGACACGAATGAAAAATAAAGGATATAAAAGAGCTGCCGCCCTGCTGCTGGGCTGCATTCTGGCGGTAAGCCCATGCCTGACGGAGCGTGCCGGATTGTTCGATATGGTCAGTATGGCCAGTGAGCGGACTGCTTCTGTCAATGCGACAAACCTGAATGTGCGAAGCGGCCCGGGGACTTCTTATCAGGCTGTGGCCAAGCTGTCGCAAGGGGCTCCGGTTACCGTTATCGGAGAGCAGACGGGAACAGACGGAAAGTTATGGTATCAGATCCGGTTCAGCGGAAGCGGCGGTGCCGAGACAACCGGCTTTGTATCCAGTGATTACATAAAATTTCCTACTGCAATCACTTCAGACGGTGATTTTGAAAAATATATGAACAGCCAGGGATTTCCGGAGAGTTACAAGCCGGGGCTGCGCGAACTGCATGCGCAATATCCGCAGTGGACATTTACGGCGCTTCAAACAAACCTTGACTGGAATACGGTAATTGAAAATGAGAGTGTAATCGGAAGAAACCTGGTTGGCCGGGAAAATATCTCCTCCTGGAAATCCACGGCAACAGGCGCTTATGACTGGGACACGGGGACATGGCCAGGATTTGACGGAAGCTCCTGGGTACAGGCATCGGAGGATATCATTCGATATTATATGGACCCGAGAAACTTTTTAAATGATAAATACATTTTCCAGTTTATGAAGCAGTCCTATGACAGCTCGATTCATACGAGAGAAGGGCTGGAAAGCATGGTTGCCGGAACATTCCTTTCGGGCAATGCGGGCGGAGGACAGGGAGGTGCTCCTTCCGGCGGTTCCTCCCCTGGCGGTTCCTCCGGTTCCGGCAGTGCAGGGCCGGGCTCCGGTCCCGGAGCTGAAGCCGGTTCCGGTCCGGGAGCGTCTGCCGGTACAGGTGACGGCGGCCAGGGAATTACGCCGATATCGCCAATTGCATCTATCAGTGATCATGAGGTAAATCGTGTGATGACGGGATATGGGCCCGGGATGGGCGGTTCCTCCGGCTTTTCGGACCCAGGCAGTTCCGGCAGCGGCTCCGGAGGCGCTGCGCCGGCATCGGGAAGCAGTTCCTATGTCGATATCATTATGAATGCCGCGGTTCAGTCCGGCGTTAACCCATATATCCTTGCATCCATGATTATTCAGGAGCAGGGCAGCCAGGGAACCGGCCGGAGCATATCGGGTACTGTGCCGGGTTACCAGGGATATTACAACTTTTTTAATATAGAAGCTTACCAGTCCGGTTCAATGGGAGCGGTGGAAAGAGGACTTTGGTGGGCATCACAGTCCGGCAGCTATGAGCGTCCATGGAACAGTGTGGAAAAGTCCATACTCGGAGGCTCCATTTATTATGGGAATAATTATGTAAAACGAGGGCAGGATACATTGTATCTGAAGAAATTTAATGTTCAGGGTGACAACCTTTACAAGCATCAGTACATGACCAATGTACTGGCTGCCGCTGCGGAAGGTCTCACACTGGCTAAGATCAGTGCGCTTAAAACAACGGCTCTTGAGTTTTCTATTCCTGTATATAAGAACATGCCTGCCACGGCCTGTGCAAAGCCGACGGTGGACGGCAGCCCCAACAATAAGCTTTCGGGTTTGGGTGTCGAAGGTTTTGCTCTCACCCCAACATTCAACAGAGATACGGAATCCTATGATCTGATTGTGGATCATTCGGTCGGCAGCGTCACGGTTGCGGCCTCGGTGATTGATTCAAAATCGTCGGTCAGCGGGACCGGCAATATCAATCTGCAGAGCGGAAACAATGACATTACCGTAGCTGTTAAGGCGGAGAACGGCAGTGTCAGAAATTATGTAATACATGTTGTGCGTCAGGACAACGGCCCTACCTATTCGGATTCGATCGGAAGCGGAGTAAATCCGGGATCAGGAGGCGGATCGGGGGCCGGTCCGGGAGGAGGACCTGGAAGCGGACCTGGAGGAGGCTCTTCCAGCCCATCCGGTAATTCAGGAAATCCCGGCGGCTCCAATGTGCAGATACTGCCGCCTGACGGCTCCGGTTCCGGCGGAATCGAGTCGGGAAGTACAACCGGTCCTATGGCTCCGGGCGGTAATTTATCCGGTTTTGGAACATCATCCGACTCATCCGGCCTGGTTGGCCCCGGAGGGAGTACGGGAACTCCCGGCGTATCGCCGGGTGGCTCCGGGAGCAGCGGTGTAAATCCGGGTGCTGCCGGGAATGGAAATCAGGTTGTAAATGCAGGCGTGACAGCAGCACAGCTTGCGGCATCCCTGACATCATCGGGCGCGGGCAGTATTGTGAAAGTCTACACTTCATCAGGCGGTGAAGTGGCGGGCAGTGTCGGTACGGGGAACATTGTCCAGGCCTATGGTCCGGATGGTTCTCCCGTTGCAAAGTATGATGTAATTGTAAAGGGAGATAACACCGGTGACGGAAAAGTGAATATTTTGGATGTGCTGAAAGCCCAGAGACATGTCCTGGGGCTGGAAAACCTCACGGGAGTATATGAAAAAGCCGCCGATGTCAATGGCAACGGCAAAGTGGACATCATGGATATTCTTGCGATGCAGAAGGATATCCTGGGAATTCAGAAACTGAATTAAGCGGGAGAGATTATGAACAGAAGAGTAAGAAATATAGTAACCAGCCTGATAGCTGCGTTTGCCCTTTCTCTGGCTATGCCGTTTGGGGGCTTAGTGTCTTATGCGGCCAGTGCTAAGATATCGTTTTCGGATCCAAGCACGACGGTTGGACAGGAATTTAATGTGACGGTAAAAGTTACGGCAACTGACGGAAACCTCGGGGCTTCCGATTTGGTGCTGTCCTATGATCAGGCATATATCGAGTTTGTCAGCGGAAACAATGCAAATGGGGGGGCCGGTTCGGTGCGCCTTGTCGGAACGATGGATTCCAGCACAACTACTGAGTTTTCCTATACGTTGAAATTTAAAGCGGTACAGGCGGGTAACACGACAATCTCCGTGGCCAGCCATGAAATCTATGACTCTGATACCCAGGCCGTAAATGTTTCAAAGGTAGGTTCGTCAGCAGTCAAGGTAAAAGCTCCTGCGACTTATTCAAGCGAGGCGGCGCTGGCCTCGCTTAAAGTATCACCGGGACAGCTGTCCCCGGCTTTTTCGCCGAATGTATTATCTTACACGGTGAATGTGGGCGCTGACGTTGACAAGATTGCAGTCAGCGGAGAACCGAAGGACGGCAAAGCCAAGACACTGGTGACCGGCGGCTCAGGTCTTAAGACCGGGGCGAATACCGTGGTATGCAAGGTTACGGCAGAAGACGGCCAGACGGTTAAATCTTATACGATAACAGTCAACAAGTCGGAATCCTCAGAAGTGCCGGCCGGTGATGCTAATGAGGCGGCTGTCACGGGCGGGGCGGTTGTCGGTGAGCTGAAAGCGGATATTGACGGAGTGGAATACAGTGTTGCCACATCCTTTGATCCTGCGGGCCTGCCGGAGGGATATACACAGTCTACAGTCACATATAACGGAACTGAGATTATGTCGGGAGCCGGAAATGGCCTTAACCTGATTTATTTACAGGGAAGTGATGGAAAAGGTTCCTTCTATATTTACATGCCGGAGACAGGAGCATTATCGCCCTATGTTACAATAGACAGCGTGGCGAGATCGATTCTGGTTCTGCCGATTGATGACTCAATCGAAGTTCCTGCCGGTTTTGCCCAGACTGCAATCCAGTTGAATGGCGATTCTAAAGTCAAAGGATGGGTGTGGAAGACGGATGAAGAGCAAAAATACTGCGTTGTATATGGTATGAATGAGAACGGTGAAAAAGGTCTTTACCGTTACGATATAGCTGAAAAGACATTCCAGCGGTATTTTGAGGATCCGGCACTTGAAAGTCCTTACGATGAAGAGAAGGTAACGAAGCTGTATGAGGATTATAATGCGCTTTGCAAGGATTACGATCTGCGGTTTATTGTAATTGTAGTACTGATTGTAGTCTGCCTGATTCTATTCTTTATGGTCATTAATCTCCTGATGCGCAGAAGAGAGTATTCGGGCAGACCGGAGCGGGAAGAGGCTCCGACACCTGTGAAACGCCGGGCCATGCAGGAGGAAGAAAGCAAAAGGCGGCAGTCTGCGCAGTCCCGGACAGGGAAAGCGTCCAATGAAGGTTCAGGACCAAGAAAGCGGCCTGCCGGAGACGATTATCCCCGGTCACAGGAACGCAGAATGAGCAGCGAAACGGTGAGAAACGACAGATACGGCCAGGCGTCCGGTTATCAGGATGCCGCAGTCCGCAGGATGGCCGGAACGGCGGAGCAGGGATATCCGCCGCAGAGACGCCCGGAACAGAGAGGAACGGAACAGGGCCGTCCGGTCCAGCGGAGGCCGGAACAAAGATATGGTGAGCAGGGCCGTCCGGAACAAAGGCACCAGGAAAGATACCAGGACGAGAGAACCCCGGCGGGAAGATATACACAGACGGCACACCAGGAGCAGAGGTATCAGGACAGAAGGACATCAGACCAGAGCCGCATGTCCCAGGGCTATCCTGAGAGAAGAAGCGCCGAGCCGGGCCGAACCGCGCAGGGTTATCCCGAGAGAAGGAATGCCGAGCCGGGCCGAGCCGCGCAGGGTTATCCTGAGAGAAGGAGCGCCGAGCCGGGCCGAGCCGGACAGGGCTATCCTGAGAGGAGAAGTGCCGACCAGGGCCGTACGGTTCAGCGCTATCCGGAGAAACCTGTGAGAAGCCAGGATGCAGGTATGGAAGAGGCTATCAGGCTGAGAGAGCTGGAACGGGCGGAGAGGGCCAGAAAAACAAGAGAACGCCTGGAACGGGAGCGCCTTGAAGACGAGAGACGGGCCCGTGCCGCAAAAGCGGGAGATACAGGAAGAAGGTCCTCCAGGCCGGACAATGATGATTTTGAGTTTCTTGATTTGAATTAAGACAAAAGAGGAGAACCGGACATGCGGTGGGGCGGAAAAAGCCGAACCGTTTATGTCCGGTTTGCCTCTGTTTAGTAATAGTTTGTTTGAGGACGGAGGATGCGTCCGAAACGGACCGGGGCCGGTGTGGTGAGGGGGCTGGCTGAGTCTTTCGTCCCGGCGGCGTCCTCACCTGATTAACAAAACAAACTGTTCAAACGGCATGAGCATTTACAAGGATTTTACAGGTTGACTTCATGTTTGCTTTGTTATATAATCACTATAACAAATTGACGAAAGATGGTGGATTATGATTGTAGAGATCGACTTTAACAGTGATGAAGCGATTTACATTCAGCTTAGAAATCAGATTATAATAGGCATAGCAACAGAACGTCTCCGCGAAGGGGAGACGCTGCCTTCCGTGCGTCAACTGGCCGATGACATCGGGATTAACATGCATACGGTGAATAAAGCATATTCTGTATTAAAGCAGGAAGGTTTTGTCAAGCTGGATCGACGGAGAGGCGCAGTCATATCTCTGGATGCCGATAAAATCAGGGCAATCCGTGAGATGGAGCGTGATTTAAGCGTTATTCTTGCCAGGGGAGCCTGCAAGAATGTGAGCCGTGAAGAGGTTCATCGGCTGGGAGATTCTATTTTTGACGCTTTTTCCGGGTAAAGGCTGGCATTTTTTCATGGAGGATAAGAAGATGTTATGTGAGAAATGCAGAATTCGTGAAGCAAATATCAAATATACAGAGGTAATGAATGGAGTGAAGACAGAGCATAATCTGTGTTCACAGTGTGCGCAGGAGATGGATTTCGGCCCCTATTCCGCTATAATTGAAGGAGAATTTCCACTCGGCAAGCTGCTGTCAAGCCTGCTGGGGCTGCAGCCGTCTGCCGCGCGGCAGCAGAAGATGGATGAGGTGGCCTGTCCCACCTGCAAGACCACTTACGAGGAGTTTGTCGAGAACAGCCGTTTTGGCTGCGCCGACTGCTATCATGTCTTTGATCTGCTGATAGGAGAGAAGATTAAGAAATTACAGGAGAGCGCAAGCCATACGGGTAAACAGCCGAAGATTCGGCCGGCAGGAGGGACGGCAGCCGTTACCAGCGGCGGTGTCATGGAATTTTCCACAGAGGAGCAGCTTAAGCAGCTGGAGAGAAGGCTTAAGTCTGCGATTAAAGCTGAGGAATATGAGGAAGCGGCAGTCTGCCGTGACAGAATAAAGGCCTTAAAAGAGGAGAATGAAAAGAATGACGAGATGGTTTGAAGATGTAAAGAATGATCCGTCAAATATTGTATCCAGCCGGGTGCGTCTTTCAAGAAACTGGGAAGAGTATAAATTCCCCTCCAGGCTTGAGGACAATGAGGCCAGGTACATGGTAGGGCGGATGATGCAGGAATTGAGAGATATCCAGGGAAAGGACGGCCGCCGGTATGAGTTCAGGGCTTTGGATAAGATGGAAGAACTGGACCGCGTCGCCCTGAGGGAGCGCCGCCTGCTGAATAAGACGCTGGTGGAGAAGAAAACTCCCGGAAGTATTATCTGTTCGGATGACGAAGCGGTAAGTCTCGTACTGAACGGCGACGATCATATCCGTCTGCAGATCCTGGCTCCGGGACTGGAGCTTAAGTCCTGCTATGATGAAGCTGATAAACTGGATGATTATCTTAATGCAAAATTTCCATATGCGTTCAGCAGCAAATATGGGTATCTGACGGCCTATCCCACCAATGTGGGGACCGGAATGAAGGCATCGGTAGTAGTACATCTGCCTTCTCTTTCTACCAGCAAGCGGTTTCAGGATCTTCTGGGAGATATGAGCCGATTCGGGACGACGGTCAGGGGAGTCTACGGCCGCGGAACGGAGAATTATGGAGATCTCTATGAAATTTACAATCAGAAAACGCTGGGGATGAATGAACAGGAAATCATCGAGCTTGTCAGCAGTGTAGCCGTACAGCTTTCCCAGCAGGAACGGGAGATAAGGGAGGCTTCCCTGTCAAAGCACCGTCTTTTGCGTGAAGATGAAGTATATAAATCGTACGGAGTCCTGAAATACGCAAGAAAGCTTTCCATGAAGGAGGCTATGACCTTCCTGTCCCATCTCAGGGCCGGGATAGCGGACGGCCTGGTTGAGACGAAGGAGTTCGCAGGCATTTATAACCTGATGATAGGAATTCAGCCGGCAAATCTTCAGAAGTATTCCAGACAGCCTCTCGGCAAAGATGAGCTTGAAGTGGCTAGGGGCAGATATCTCAGGGAACACCTGCCGGAGCTTAAATGATGAAGGTTGCTGTTCGCACTACGCCCAAAAGCAGTATGGTGCGATCAATAACACGAGGAATACTCCCGTTTGAACAGTAACTGATAGAGAACAGCAGTAATGAATATGCAGGAGGAACATTTTATGATAGACCGTTTTACGCAGAAAGCCAGAGAGGCAATCCGCCTGGCTGTGGAGACAGCAGAGGAGCTGGAGCACGGCTATGTGGGAACAGAGCATCTGCTTCTTGGACTGATAAAGGAAGGAAGCGGTGTGGCTGCTGCCATTCTGGAGCGGTATGATGTGACGGAAGATAAGATTCTGGAGCTGATGGAACGCCTGATTTCACCGGCCGTGCCAACGAGAACAGCAGATCAGGCGGAGTATACACCGGGAGCCAGAGCAGTGCTGCAGGCAAGTTATGAGGAAGCCGTTTTCTTTAAAGCTCCTCTTATAGGGACGGAGCATATACTCATTGCCATGATTAAAGAAGGGAAATGCACGGCATCACGCCTTCTCAATACAATGAATGTAAATATTCAAAAATTATACGTGGATCTGATGGCTGCCATGGGGGACGATGTCCCTGCGGGCCGGGAGGAAGCGGCCGGCAGACTCAGAAAAGAAAAAGGTAATACTCCTAATCTCGACAGTTTCAGCCGGGATTTGACGGAGCTTGCCAAAGAAGGAAAACTGGATCCGGTGATTGGACGCGAGACAGAGATGAAAAGAGTAATCCAGATTCTCAGCAGAAGAGGAAAGAATAATCCCTGTCTGATCGGCGAACCGGGAGTCGGAAAGACGGCGGTTGTGGAGGGGCTGGCGCAGCTCATAATATCGGGCAATGTTCCTGAGACAATCGCAAAGAAGAGAGTTGTCAGCCTCGATTTGTCGGGTATGGTGGCAGGTTCCAAGTACAGAGGTGAATTTGAGGAACGTATCAAGAAAGTCTTGTCCGAGGTAAAGGAGGACGGTGATATCCTGCTCTTCATCGATGAGATTCATACCATCATCGGAGCCGGAGGGGCGGAAGGGGCCATTGACGCTTCGAATATCCTGAAACCGTCGCTGGCCAGAGGGGAAATACAGCTGATTGGAGCCACTACAGTGGAAGAATACCGCAAATATATAGAGAAAGACGCGGCTCTTGAGCGCCGTTTCCAGCCGGTTATGGTAGAGGAACCTTCGGAGGAGGATTCAATCGAGATTCTCAGGGGACTGAGAAGCCGGTATGAGGAGCATCACAAGGTGACGATCACAAATGAGGCGCTAGAGGCGGCAGTCAAGCTGGCGGCCCGGTATATCAACGATCGTTTTCTGCCGGATAAGGCGATTGACCTGATTGACGAGGCATCCTCCAAGCTGCGTCTGACCGTTTACACGGAGCCGGAAGAGATTAAAGTCCTCGAAGAGGATATTAAGAAGCTCGAACGCCAGAAGGAAGACGCCATCAAGGCGGAAGCTTATGAAAAGGCGGGAGACATAAAAAAGAAACAGGATAAAAAACGAGAAAAGATAGAAAAAATCCGCGATAAGTGGCAGAAGGAAAAAAATTCACGGAAGCTGGTGGTCGGTGACAATGAGATTGCGGATATTGTATCCGACTGGACCAGAATTCCGGTCCGAAAGCTGGCGGAGGAGGAGTCGGAGAGACTCTTAAAACTGGAATCGATCCTGCATGAAAGAGTGGTGGGCCAGGAAGAAGCGGTAACCGCTGTTTCTAAGGCGATCCGCAGGGGCCGCGTGGGCTTAAAGGATCCTAAGCGCCCGATTGGTTCTTTCCTGTTCCTGGGGCCCACCGGAGTCGGCAAAACCGAGCTGTCAAAGGCGCTGTCCGAGGCAATGTTCGGTACGGAGAATGCGATGATCCGGGTAGATATGTCGGAGTATATGGAGAAGCACAGTGTCTCCAAGATGATTGGCTCACCTCCTGGTTATGTGGGATATGAGGAGGGCGGCCAGCTCAGCGAGAAGGTGCGCCGCAACCCGTATTCCGTCATTCTGTTTGATGAGATCGAGAAAGCCCATCCCGATGTATTCAATATCCTGCTTCAGATACTGGATGACGGTCATATCACGGATGCCCAGGGAAGAAAGATCGATTTTAAAAATACCGTGCTCATCATGACATCCAATGCCGGAGCCGAGAATATCATTTCACCGAAGCGTCTGGGATTCTCTTCCGATTCAGATGCGAAGACGGATTACGAGTTTATGAAAAACCGTGTCATGGATGAAGTGAAAAGGATGTTTAAACCGGAATTTTTAAACCGAATTGATGAAATCATGGTATTCCATCCGCTCAATAAGAAGAATATCGAAGAGATTGCCGGAATTATGCTTAAAACAATTATCAGAAGAACCAAAGCCCAGGTCGGCATGAGCCTGACTGTCGATGACGGGGCGGTTGCATACCTGGCTGAGAAGGGATACGATGAGAAATACGGCGCAAGGCCGCTGCGGCGGACAATCCAGAACCAGATAGAGGATAAGCTCTCAGAAGAACTGCTGGAGGGGCATATTAAAAAGGACGATGAAGTGCTTGTAACCAGAGACGGGGAGGGCCTTAAATTTACCGTCAGGGACTCTTCCAAAGAGAATAAAATACTGGTCAAGTAAAAGAAACTGTGATAGAATAATCCTACACAGGGAAACACACAGAAGAATACCAGGAGGATAGATTTATGCCAGTAGTTAGCGAGTTAATCCGCATCGAGGATGACGGTACAATCAGTTTTGGCAATTATGAATTAGCGACAAAGTCCAAACTTCAGGATTTTGAATACAAAGGAGATTTATACAAAGTAAAAACCTTTCATGAGATAACAAAACTGGAGAGGAACGGAATGTTTGTTTATGAGTCCGTACCGGGAACGGCAGTTAACCATTTTGCTGTTGATGATTCCGAGGTAACCTTTGCTGTAGAAGGAAACCAGGATGCTCAGATCACAGTTCAGCTTGAAGATGATCGTGAATATGAAGTTTTCATTGATGGGATTGCCGTAGGAGGCATGACGACCAACGTAAGCGGAAAACTTGTTTTAAGCGTGGAACTGAACGAGGGCGTAAGAACAGAGATAAGAATTGCAGGAAGATAGAGATAAGCAGAATTACAGGATGGAGGCGGTCGAAAGATTTGCCTCCATTCTGATGTCGGCGACTATTTATTTACGGAGGAGAGAATGGCAAAAGGGAAATCAACAGCTTATTTTTGCAGTGATTGCGGCTATGAGTCGGCGAAATGGACCGGACAGTGCCCGGCATGCAAGTCGTGGAATACGATGGTGGAGGAGCCGGTCTCCCAGATAAAAACCGTTGGTAAAGGCGGGACTGGCTCTGCCCGGAAGGTATCCGCCGATACGGCCAGGCCTGTCATGCTGTCGGAGATTGTGCTGGACGAGGAGGATCGGATACGGACCGGCTTTGATGAGCTGGATCGCGTTTTAGGCTCGGGGATCGTAAGGGGCTCCCTTGTATTGGTTGGAGGAGATCCGGGCATCGGAAAGTCCACGCTTCTTCTGCAGGTTTGCCGTAATCTGGCGGGACAGAACCAGAAAATACTTTACATATCGGGAGAGGAATCCCTGAAACAGATAAAGCTGCGGGCGAACAGAATCGGGACGGTGACAGGCCCCCTTTCTTTCCTGTGTGAAACAAACCTGGGGACCATAGAAGAGGTGATTAAACGGACAATGCCGGATGCGGTTGTGATTGATTCCATACAGACCATGTATAACGAAGAAGTTTCCTCTGCACCGGGCAGCGTATCACAGGTGCGGGAATCCACAGGGGTATTTATGCAGATTGCAAAGGGGATGGGAATTTCCATCTTTATTGTCGGTCATGTGACGAAAGAGGGCGTGGTTGCGGGTCCGAGAGTTTTAGAACACATGGTGGATACGGTACTCTATTTTGAGGGGGACAGGCATGCGGCATACCGTATACTGCGCGGTGTCAAAAACAGGTTCGGCTCAACGAATGAGATTGGCGTGTTTGAGATGAGACAGAACGGACTGATGGAAGTGGAAAATCCTTCGGAATACATGCTGAGCGGGAAACCGGAAGGTGCATCCGGTTCGGTTGTTGCGTGTTCTATGGAAGGAACCAGACCGATTCTGGTGGAAGTACAGGCGTTAGTCTGCCACAGTAATTTTGGAATTCCGCGGAGAACGGCTGCAGGCACCGATTTTAACAGGGTAAATCTTCTGATGGCAGTACTTGAAAAAAGGCTGGGATTAAAACTTGGAGACTGTGACGCTTATGTGAATATCGCGGGCGGCGTAAAAATGAATGAGCCAGCGATCGATCTTGGCATTGTGCTTGCCATTATATCCAGTTACCGTGAAAACCCGATCAATGAGAAGACGATCTGTTTCGGAGAAGTGGGCTTAAGCGGAGAAGTGCGTGCCGTCAGTATGGCAGAGCAGCGCGTGACAGAAGCAAAAAAACTTGGATTTGATGAATGCATTCTGCCCCAGGTCAGCCTGGATTCCATGAAGGACAGTGGATCTGTGCCAAAGGGAATCCGCCTGACTGGTGTGAGGTCAGTGAAAGATGCGATGGATGCGATATTGAAATAAAATACGGTGGAAATATATCTTTTCTGGAAAGATGAACTGAAACAGTAAAATTCACTTTGCGAAAGTACACATAAGAAAGTGAAATTTTTGGAAAAAATGGGTTGACAAAATAATACCCAGATGGTAACATAGTCAAGCTGACCGCGGGACATGACATGATCTGACAGCGGACAACAAAAAAGTTGTTGACAAACAGAACAACACATGATAAAATATTAGAGTTGTCGCGTTTGAGATAACAGATCGGACAAAACCGATTGAAAGAAAACTTTTCAAAAAAATGAAAAAAGTTCTTGACAAAACAGACTTGATAAGATATAATAAACAAGCTGTCGCCAAGAACGACAACAAAACAAAGAACCTTGATAACTGAACAGTGAAATAACCTTGAAAGATTCAATGAATTTCAGGGTGTTGTGAATAACAACACACGAACGTTTCTATAAAGAAACAACCTTAAAACAGTAAATCAGATAGATATCTGATTAAGCCAGTTTATAACTGGACAGGAAAACTTTTTAACATGAGAGTTTGATCCTGGCTCAGGATGAACGCTGGCGGCGTGCTTAACACATGCA
>OHAD01002296.1_pt1 | contig 15070 bp, 20 predicted proteins | sample 1577011 | NCBI WGS metagenome assembly OHAD01 (sample SAMEA3541510, study PRJEB24748) | human gut metagenome | biome: human gut; feature: human-associated habitat; material: faeces | place: China | collected 2012
TGTGCGATCTGACGGTGACAGACCTTTCCTATGCCGTGACCAGCGCATTCTACTGCGGGAAGTTGGTTTTAGCCAGCTCCACCTATGACGGAGGACTGTTTCCGCCCATGAAGGAGTTTTTGGAACATTTGCAGACAAAGGGATTCCGAAACCGCCGGATCGGCCTCATAGAAAACGGCTCTTGGGCACCTGCCGCCGCGCGGCTGATGCGCGCCGAGCTGGAAAAGATGAAGGAACTCCGACTGTGCGAAACGGAGGTATCGCTGCGCGGCGCATTGAACCAAACCAGTGAAGCGCAGATGGACGCTCTGGTGGCTGAGCTCTGCGCGGAATAAGCTGCAACAAACCGCAGCTATTCTCGTACAGATGATGGTCTTACTCATCTGCTTTATGTCCCAAGGGCAGAGTACCGTCATCTCAGGTTGAGGTCACGATGTGGTGTGGGGCGAGACCGGAGTCTTGAGAATACCCAAACAAAGGAAAGGAGCTGACAGATATGGCAGCTATGAATATGAATCAGGAGCAGTTTAAGCAGTTGATCCGGGAGGAAAAGCCTGTTTTGGTGGATTTCTGGGCGCCCTGGTGCAGCTATTGCCGGAAGATCGGCCCTGCGTATGAGAAGATTGGAGAGGAATACGCGGACAGCCTTGCCGTCGGCAAGATCAACATTGACGAGGAGCCGCGGCTGGCGGGGGCCGAGGGGATCGAGGACATCCCAACTCTGGTGCTGTACCGGAACGGAAAGGCCGTGGATTCCATCATCGCGCCCGGCTCAAAGGCAGAAATCGACCGTTTCATTCAGGAAGCCTTGGCGAAATAACGGAGGGTTCAGATATGAACAACAATCATGTTTATGATATGCTCGTGGTGGGCGGTGGCCCGGGCGGCTACACCGCCGCCCTGTACGCGGCACGGGCGGGGCTGGATACCGTCGTGCTGGAAAAGCTGTCTGCTGGCGGGCAGATGGCCCTGACCGAGCAGATCGACAACTACCCCGGCTTTGAGAATGGGATCGACGGCTTCTCTCTGGCGGAGAATATGCAAAAGCAGGCGGAGCGTTTTGGGGCACGCAGCGAATACGCGGAAGTTCTCCGCATGGATCTGACGGCGGTTCCCAAGCTCGTGGAGACCAGCGAGGGGATCTTCCTGGGGAAAACCGTGGTGCTGGCCACCGGCGCAGACCCCAGAACGCTGGGCGTTGCCGGAGAGACGGAGCTGTTGGGCCGGGGCGTGGCCTACTGCGCCGCCTGCGACGGGATGTTTTACAAGGGCAAAACGGTGGTCGTGGTGGGCGGCGGCAATTCCGCCGCGGCAGATGCCCTCCTTCTCAGCCGCGTGGCGAAAAAAGTGATCCTCGTCCACCGCAGAGACACCCTGCGGGCCACCAAGATCTATCACGAGCCGCTGGCACAGGCCGAAAACGTGGAATTCCGTTGGAACAGCGTCGTTTCTGCGCTGCTTTCCGGGGACAGGCTGACCGGCGTCCGCCTGCGGGACACCGTCACCGGTGAGGAAAGCGTGGTGGACTGCGACGGCGTATTTGTCAGCGTGGGCCGACAGCCCGCCACGGCGCTGGCGGTGGGTCAACTGGCGCTGGACGGCGGCGGCTATATCGTGGCCGGAGAGACCACGGAAACCAGTGTTCCCGGCGTATACGCCGTGGGCGACGTGAGGACGAAGCCCCTCCGTCAGGTGGTCACCGCCGTGGCGGACGGTGCGGTGGCAGTCCACATGGTGGAGAAATATATCGCGGAAAACCGATAAGGGAGGTAGATTGAAAAAGCCATGTTTAAGGTCAGGCCGGATACGACCGCAGTGGGGATGCCGACATATCTGCAAGGCAAACTGCCAAAGTGATGGCAGATAAGATAACCCATGTAACATCGGGAGATATGTTGTCTCTCCATATCCAGTCCACGCAACAGTGAGCAACTGAACACAAAGCACAGCCACAGATGTACTCTGCGGCTGTGTTTTTATGCGTAGTATACCGCGTGACAAGCGGTTTTACTGTGACGGCTTCACATAATTTGAGAAAATCGGCTTCGAGGCAGCTTTTGGAGCACAAGCCCTTTGTGGTTGTTGACAGAGAAAAAAATATAGGTATAATAAAAGCAAAATAATAAGATTCATTCTTGCATTTGGAGAGTTGGCGGTATGCCAAAATACGCAGAGGAGATATTGACCGCCGTAACAGAGCTGCAGCAGCATCCCAAGGCGGAGCACCAGACTGGTAAGGTGGTGCATCAATGCCAGCAACGAGAAAGTCTATTACATCATGGAAGCCCTGAATGACGCAATCAACTCCCGAAAGAAGGTTTCCTTCCAGTACTTCACCTTCAACGTGCGGAAAGAGCAAAAACTGCGCCACGATGGATACACCTATGTATTCAGCCCATTTAAGCTGATCTGGAATTCTGGATCGTGACGCCAATGTCACGAAGGTGGAGAACACCTATCTGCGGCACAAGGTGATGACAGAAGCCGAGGATGAGACTGAACCCATATACCGCTTGGAAGAGTTTTTGTTTCTGCAGCCTCATTCTTTTAACATGACGGTCTTCTCTGATCGGCGTTCGATCATCGTTCTACACCAGAGTTTACCGCACTCGATGATCTGCTCCAGCGTCACGTTATAGTCATTGTGATAATAACGGATAAACTGCATGGCGATGCCGTCCGAAAATGCAGAAACTTCCAGTTCAAGCAGGTGTTTATCACGAATAGAGTCGTCTTTGTTTACTGCCTCGTAAATGCGTCCTTTACAGATGTTGCCCAGATGACGCACAAAATTCGTCACTTCATCTGAGATGAAGATCAACCGGAAGAAGGAATCGTTCTTCTTGATATAGGCATAAATCTCATCAAAGAAAGGTTCAATGTCATGTACATTGGATATGGTTTTGTTCTCAAAGAAGGCTTTCAGTGTTTCGGCTTTAATATCCTCCGCAACGTGCCGCACATCATCATAGTGAGAATAGAAAGTGCTCCGGTTAATGTTCGCTCGCTGCACCAGCTCTGTCACTGTGATCTTGTTAATATTTTTCTTTTCGTAAAGCAGCTCTGCAAAAGTATCTCTTATGAGGTTTCTTGTTTTTACAGATGAAGCGTTCAGGTTCTTTGCCTTCATAAATTTCCTCCTGAATATATCGACTAATATGCGTTGAGTGTGGATATATCAACACTTCGCATAACATCAATGGTTGCTCCATAGTACATTCCTTATTATAATATAGACAGTGTTGTGATTTCAACACTGTTTTAAAACTTTTCAGAAAGGAATGTATGCCATGAACATTTACAATCTGTTTTACAAGGCTCCCGCACCTGAAGGCATAGAAGAAAGGAACGCCCACATCATTGGCGGAGGAATGGCCGGCCTTGCGGCAGCGGTCTTTCTGATTGATGATGCCGGAATGCCGGGAAAGAACATCACGCTGTATGAAAAACGAAATTCCCTTGGCGGCTGCTGTGACGCTTATTCCGGGGAAGCGGGCTATATCTGCCCCGGTGAGCGTGAACTGGAGCCATTTATGGAGTGCCTTTGGTATCTGTGCAGCAAGATCCCGTCCTTGGAAGATCCATCGATCTCGGTGCTTGATGAATCAGTAAGAGCCAATAAGGATATGCCGATCCATTCCGAAAGCAGACTCCTGTGCAAACAGGGACATATTTACGAAAAGGTGCATGACTACCGCATGAGTCCGGAGCTGCTCCTGAAAATGGAGCACTTCACCAGCATCCCGGAAAAGGATCTGGAGGATATGACGATTGAGGACTATTTCGGAAAGGACAGCGAGTTCTTCCATAGCTCTCTGTGGTGGTGCTATCACTCTATGCTGGCTTTTAAGCCCTATCACAGTGCATTGGAGGCGCAGCGGTATTTCAACCGATTCGGACTTCTGAACAGGCTCGACTATCTGGAGGGCATTCTGCATACAAAACGCAATGACAAGGATTCTGTGATCAAGCCGATTCATAAATGGTTGGAGGATCAGGGTGTCACCTTCCGTATGGACACTGCAGTCTATGATCTGGAAATGGATGAGGCCTGCAATACGGTTTACGGTATTAAGATCAAGAATCAGGAAACCATTCCTGTAAGAGCTCAGGATTACGTCCTTCTTACCAGCGGCTCCATGATGACAAACGCCTCCTACGGTGATAATACACATATCGCTGAAATTAACCGGGACACGGAAGATATGGGCTTGTTCACGGTATGGAAAAACCTCGCCGCACGGAATAAAAAGTTCGGCAATCCAGATAAGTTCTTAAGCCATATCGACAAGACCAAATGGATGAGTTTTTTCCTCACCGTAGAAGACTATCCCGAATTTTTTGAACGATTGGAGAAGATGACCGGAAGCAAGAGCGGTACGGGCGGCGGAATCACCTTCATGGATTCCGGTTGGGAAATGTCGCTGGTCATTTATGATAGGGACTATTTCCCGGATCAGCGGGAGAAGAACCGTGACGTTCTGTGGGGAGATGGCCTGTTTGGAGAGCGTATTGGCAGCTATATCAAAAAGCCTATGGCGGAGTGCACAGGAAATGAGATCATTGAAGAGATGCTGTACCATTTTGGAATGTTGGATATGAAGGATGCGGTGCTGGCACATTCCCATATCTCTACCTGTATGATGCCCTATATCACCTCGCAGTTCATGCCTCGCAAGGAAAGCGACCGCCCGACGATCATTCCGAAGGACTGCACAAATCTCGCTCTCATTGGACAATATGTCGAGGTTCCCCGTGATGTGGTGTTCACCATTGAAACCTCTGTCCGCACACCGCTGGAGGCAGTTTACATGCTTACGTGTCTGGATAAGGAAATCATCGAGGTGAATCCTGCCAGATATGACCTTCGCTATATCAAAGAAAGAGTCATGAAATTCGGCGGCATGAAGGGTAAGATTACGGAGGAAGACCTTCCGAAGATCAATCCTCTCAAACTGTGGCTTGGGAAGGCAAAGCTGATAAAAGAGCTCTTGAAAAAGGCAAACGAGATTCCGCCTTATTACATCATGTATCCGGGCAGAGATAAGAGCATAGCACTAAAGGATTCTGTTCTGAAACCACAGTTTCCGAAAGACAGTAGATAATCATTCATTACAAACAGGCCGCGAGACGGAAATCAACCATCAAAGCGGCCTGTTATATTATTCCCTATAAGATCTTTTGAATTCAGGGAGTTCCATCAAGAGAAAATCATCCCTTGGCTCGTTGGTATTGCTATGATTTTCTTCCTGATAGCTCTCATGTTTAACTAGAGCTAAAATTGGCTGAATACGGACTGAAAGGACGCATTGTTGCTGCAAGCAGTGCAGACGTATATACATCTGCCTATTTTGCGTTGCAAAACGCTTGTTGGGGAACACCCCAAACCCCTTTGATCTGCCTTTTTCCCAATGCAGGCTGCGCATCCCTGCGGGACGCTTTTTACCCGGTGATGCTTTCCGGGTCGTTGAGGACTTGCATGAGGTGTGATGCTGCTTCCGTAAGAGAAGCATACTTCATCTGTTCCGGGACAGACGTATCCAGAAGTGCAATGTCCCACGCCCGTATACATTCCGCAAGCTCCTTCTGTGCCAGCAGTGCAGCCTCCCGGCGCACCTCCGGGGTCACTGCGTCGTCCAAAACGTAGTCAACGTTAAATTTTCCGTTGCGGTCCTCGGTCAACTCCACCATGGAGTAATGCTCCTCCCAGTAGTGGCAATACCAGACCCTGCCGCCAATTTCCTCCATGTCGGAGTGCAGATCTTCTTCATCGCTCCATTGCGGAATCTCGGAAAGAATGCTTTGCAGCTGCTCATACGCCTGCTGTTCGGCTGGGGTGACTTTTTTGCAACGGTATTCCCGTTGGATGGTGCGCTGCCAGTACAATGCCAACTTCCCTTGTTTTGCCCGCTCGATCGCATCCTGAATGTCGGCTAAAATGCTGTACCGTGGTTCTCTCATTTTGACACCCCCGAATCAATTCTTTAGGGAATAATACATCCTATAAGAATGATTATAGCCGAAAGGAATGCAAAAGAAAAGCGCACCGACTAAATTTCAGCCGATGCGCTTGCAAAGTTTGTGATTTTATTCCTCGTTTGTGAGATAAGGGAGATTGCCGATATAGGTGTCCAGCAGATCGAGTGCCGCTTTTTTCTGGATGGGGGTCAAGCCTTCCAGCCGCTTGCAAATCTCGTCGTCGGTCACATGGGATGCGCTGGGAACCAGATCGCACAGCAGTGTGTCTGCGGAAATGTTCAGAGCATTCAGAAGTTTAACGATGGTGGCAAGACCGGGTTCCTTTAAGCCACGCTCTACCATGCCGATATAGTTGGAAGAAAGCTCGGATTTTTCCGCAAGCTGTTCCAGCGTCAACCCATGCCGTATCCGCTGCTCCCGTAGTCGCTGTCCAAAAAGCTCTTTCATAGTGCAACCTCATCCTATCGTGTTCTTTACACTCCATAGGATACCTGTTAAACGCATGAACATACACAATCGAAAGAGATGAACAATTCCGTTAAAGATTGAACTAACGGAAAAAAGATTGCCGGAAGCAGACCTCTTACGGTCAACTCCCGGCAATCTTTTCTTATCGAACTTGCTCGTTCTCCTGTACTGTTTTTTCTTCCGCAAAAAATCGCTCCACGTTTTTCTGTGCCCGAACCAGTTCTTGCATCTCGTTCCGTGCCTTGCGGTAGTCCGGGTAGGCTGCTTTCTTTTGGGTTAGTAGTTCTGCAAACTCCGCATCCAACTCCTTGACCTTTGGGAGCGTTTTCAAATGGGATTCATCAAACGCCGCTTTCGCCGCCTTGTGCAGAGTAATCTCCTCCCGGTGGGCTTCCAGAAAGGTTTTGCTGTACCCGGCTTTCCGATAAGCAGCGTACACATCACGGGTCTTGGCATAGTTGATGATGTGAGTTTTCAGCACGGCGATTTCGGTCAACCTCGCTTCTGCCGCTTTGATGGAATCCCCCATAGCATGATAACGTTCCGTTGCCGCCGTCGCATGTTCCCGCAGTTCCTCTGCGCTACCGATTTTCTGCTCCTGCAAGAACAGCAGGGTTTTGGACATCTCTTTCAGGTTGAACTTGGTTGCCCACTTTTTGTAGCCGACACTTTTGCCCTCTGCCATTTTCCCCTGAATATCCACCAGCAACTGGAAGGGCTGCTCTTTGGGCAGCTTCTTCTGGTACGGTTGGTGTTTCACCTTGCCCTCCAGCACCGCTTTGATCTCATCCTCGCCATAGCCGGTGCCCAGTGTACGGAACCGGATAAAACGTTTCTGCCCCTTGCCCTTCACCGACGTGTACTTGCCACGTTTCACTTCATATCCCTGCCGCGCCAGCTTTTGCAGAAAAGTTTCGTAATCTCCCGGCTTTTCTGCAAGGATGGTGTCGATGATTCCGCACAGGCGGTCACGATTGCTCTCTTTCGGCGGGTAGACAATGCGCTTTTGACGCTCCCGATAGGGCTTCTTTTCAATGACGGACAGCTGATGCTCTAAGCAAATCAGGTCACTCAGCCGCTGCACTGCCAACGCCGAAAAGAAAAAATCCCGGAACTTCCTGCTGCCATTCAATGCTGTGGAGTTGAAGATCACATGGTTGTGGATGTGCTGCCGATCCGTGTGCGTTGCCACTACAAAGGCGTGCTTGCCCTTGGTAAAGCGCATAGCCAGTTCGTAGCCCACCTTGTTAGCCTCCTCTGCGCTGATCTCACCGGGTCGGAAGGACTGCCGTATCTGATAAGCAATTACATCGCTTTTCTGCCTGCGTCCGTTCACAAGGTCGTACTGCCGCTTGGTAAGCATAAACTCTTCATCTGCCGTCAGGGTGCTGCAGGCATAGCTGCTGACATACTGTCCCTGCTCGGTCTTGTCTGGGTTTTCGATATAGTCCGTGCGATTTTTCAGGCAGGACGCAACGGTCATGCCTTTGTTTTTGTGCAGCGCAATCAACCGTGTTGCTGCCAGTGCCATCACCTCCTACAAAAAATGCCGCACATCGGCGGCATCAAGATCATTTGGATAATTTCTCGTGATCGGCAGCACCTGCCAGATACATGGCTTCCTGCCGAACACTTTCCAATTCGTTGCTGATTGCATCCAATTCCAGATAGAGGCTCCACGCTTCTTCGCCGATAAGAGCTTTCAACGCAATCTCTGCGGCAATCTTTTTCTGGATCAGTGCATGATATTCATCATCGTCTGCAAGTTGTCGTTGCAGAATATCTTTCAGATTTTCCCAATAATAGTCGGTCATAGCATCTGTGTCCATCCAATCCCTCACAATCCGGCAACCCAGCCATTAAAACGCTCCGCCGCGTCCACGATCAAAGCCCCCATGAAGATCAGCGCAAAGCAGCCAAACTCTGCCACCAGCAAGATCAAAAACTGCAGCCACTCCTGACAATAGAGAGTATAGAGACCGCAGCCGAAAATATACAGCATGGGCAGTGCCAGCACAAACGCCGACAGGTTCAGCGTCCATTTCAGCATCAGTACCAGAAATGCACTCAGGAGAACCACAGGAAATAGGAGAACTCTTGCTACGAATTTCATATTGACACCGCCTTTCTGCTTTCAGTATATGGATAGAGCATGAGCCTGTCAATGGTGTTGCCGCCTATGTACCCCCGCAGCCCTCCAACTGCGGGGAGAAATTTAGAGATCAGCCAGCCGGGAAAGGATCTGCCGACCAATCTCAATCAGTTCATCCAGCCGCTGCTGCAGGTCCTCCATGTCGGCGGCATAGACCCGACCATTTTCATTGGCGGCTTTGGCGTACTGATTCAGGTTGTTGCTGCACATCTGCAAGAGATATGCCATGCGTTGCAGGTCTTTCAAGTCAAGGTGCAGGCAATAGCCGTCCAGTGCCATCTTGCGGATATAGGCACTCAGGCTTCGGATGCCCATGCTGAGCATTTTTTCATAGATACGGCTCTTTTCTGTTTTGCTCAAGCGCAGGATGATGGTTTCATCCCGTTTTTCCCTCACCGGGCATCACCATCCTTGTCGTAATAACTGCGGAAGGGCTTCATCGGCTCCGGCTTGTCGGATTTTTCTTCCAGAGCCGCCAGCACCGAGGGGCGGCGAGGCTCGTCCTCCTGTTCTTCCTCGTCCTGTTCCGGCTCGTGGCTCTTTTCGTCCACATCCAACTGAGCGTTCAGCTCTGCAAGCCGTGCTGATTTTTCAGCCAGTTCTTCCTCCTGCGGGAAGGGCTTTTCCACCTCAATTTGCGCCGCCGCCTGCTGCTGATGCAGGGTATCCAGTTCGTTTTCTGCGGCGGTGATGCGTTCCGGGAAGTTGTTCAGGGAGTTATCCAGACGGATGATGTTGCCCAGTGGGTCGGTGCCCAAAGGCACCGTGTACTTTCGCTGCCCCTTCAAAAGTGCCTGATACTCCGTGCGGAAGGTGTCGAACCGCAGGGACAGCTCAAAGCCCCGGTAGCTGCCGATCACTTTTTCTTCGGCGTTGGGCAGTTCGGAACAGGCGAGCACCAGACGTTCGCCGGAGGTCTTTTTCTCGTCGTAGGTCACGCCCCTGATGGTCATACCGCAGAACTCCTCCTTGCCCTGCGGGTGAGCGGCGGCAAGCTGCGCGTCCGCTTTCAGCCCGGCGATGTGGGCGTTCGTTTCCTGAATGTCAGCCGGGAATTTTGTCAGCAGCTTGTCTTGCAAGCGGAATTTCTGGCTCTGGTGGTCGGCTTTCAGAACCTTGAGTTTTGCGACCTGAACATCCAAATCCATCTTCTCCTTGATGAGCGGATTTCCGGCACATAATGCCTTGATCTCCGCATAGGACAGTGCCTGCTCGTCTACATCTTCGCAGGAGCGCACCGGGGATTTGCTGGTCATAATCTGCGAGATAAATCGCTGCTTATTCTCAAGGGTCTGATCGGGTAAGAGGATGGCATTACTGCCAGCCCCTCCCCTAAGAACCGTACGTGAGAGTTTCCCCTCATACGGCTCAAGCCTTTCAGAAAGTTCCCGTTCGGGTCTGTTACCACATAGGAGCTGTGACATTGTAAAAGGTTGGGCTTGAGCCAAAACCGGGTCTTGCCGCTGCCGGAGCCGCCCACCACCAGCACATTTTTGTTCCGGGCGTTCTTGGGGTCGGGCGGACGGTTGGACATCATCAGCCGTTCCGTTTTGGTCAGGATGATGTTGTCGGAAAATTTCGGAGCCATGAACGGCTCGATGTCCTTGGGCGTACCCCACCGGGCAGAGCCGTACTCCATGCCATGGCGGTACTTCTTGGCGTTTTTGCCACGCAGATAGACCGCCAGCCGTAACCCTGCGCCGCAGCAAAGCCCCACCAGCAAATCCAGCGGATGCAGACTTGGCAGCGGGTTTGCGAATGCCGCCGGGATGGTGCCCATCATCGCCATGATCTTATCGCTCAGCTCCTTGCCCTCGGCAAGCCGCCACGCTTCGCCAAAGTTGGTTGCAATCAATCCCAGCAAAATATAGGGCAGATACAGAGCCAGCAGCTTTGTCAGCTTTTTTGTGGTCATAGGCCGCGCTCCTGTTCCTTGTGCCGGACTTTGCCGGGGAGTTCTGCCGCCGCCTGCACCAGTTCATGCAATCGTGCCAGCACCGAGGGGCGTTTGTCCTTGTTGAGCAAAGATGCCGAATACTCTTTGAACGCCGAGTTGAAGGCTTCTGCGTCCGGGGCTTTGAAAAAGACCAGATACCGGGGCGGCACCTCGGAGGTGTCCTTGCGGATGGCATAGTCGATGCCGTACTTTTTGGCATAGCGTTCCAAGCCGCGGATACCGGTCTTGCTGATCTCCACGCTGGACACGCCCCGGTTTTGCCGCAGAAGGGTGCGGACGCTCTGCTTGCCTTGGGATGCCTTGGACTGGTACAGCCGAAACGCCGCCTTTACCGCCCGGAGGACAGTCCGGGCGGACAACTTTGTGGTGGAGATCATCAGGTTGAATGATTTCTGTTCGATTTCTTCCTGCACTGCCATCACCTCCTGTGCAGCAGGATGCTTTTAATCCTCCTGCTCGGCACGGGCGGCGTTCAACAGAGCTGCCACAAAGAAGCCGAAAAAGGCACCAGCCTCAAAAAATGCGATACCGATAAAAAAGTTCAGCATGGCACACCTCACTCCATGCAGATGCAGGGCAGCTTCTGGTCGTCTGCCATCAGGGTGATGCTGTGGCTTGCCAGATACTTCTGGAACAGGTAGACCTCATCAATGGTCAGCGAGATGACCTCGCCGTCCATGTTGGTGCGGACCAGAATCACCGGGCCGGTCAGGTAGTGCTTGCCGCCCATCTTCAGCACTTGCGCCGGATTGTAGCAGAGCAGCAGTGAGGTATCAGGGAGGTTCAGGCAAGCATCATCCTCCTCAAAGCAGGGCAGGATGCCGGGAGCCTCATCCAGCGTGATGACGGTCAGCTCCATATCCGGGGCAATGGCTGCAAGGTAGACCTCGCCGCCCCGGTTTGCCGCCAGTGTAGCGCAGATACGCACATCAATGGTGATCTCCTCGGAGCGGATGGTGCGGGTAGCGTTGTTTTTCATAGGCTTTTTCTCCTTTTGGTTGCAAAAGAAAAAGACCCCATCGGGTCTTTCGTTACGGTATAATCAGCGTTCATTCTGCCGCTGCTGTTTGCGCTGCCACTGTTCCAGCAGCTTGATGATGGTGTCCTCCATCTGTTTCGGGGTGTAGCTGCGGGGAAAGTATTTCCGCAGGGTGTCGTTTTTGATGACCACCTTGTCCAGCTCGTCCTTTTTCTCTTCTCCCATGACAGCAAAGGCAACGTCATACGAGAAGTGCCCTTCCTGCACCAGCTTTTTAAGCCGTTGCGCTTGGGAAAGGGACGGTGCATTCTGGGTGTCGTTCATTGCCTCTAAAAAATCCCGTTGTTGGGCTTCGTCCAGATAGGACAGTTCCACAGCAGGGTTAAAAGCGATTTTCTTCTCGTCCACCATGTCCAGCAGTTCCGGGATAAGGCAGGTCAGGCGGATAAATCGCTTGACCTGCGACTTGGTATCATTGGCTTCCTCTGCCACTTTTTCGGCTGCTGTCAACTTCGGCCCAATTTGGGCCGAAGTTAAATCTGACCTAGCACCTTGATTTTTTAGGGCTTCCAGCTTCATTTTGTAGGCGAAAGCCCTTTCACTGGGCAGGATGTTTTCACGTTGGAGATTGCTGTCCACCATGAGCAAAACAGCGGCATCATCATCCATCTGACGGACGATAACAGGCAGGGCATCCAGCCCGGCAAGTTGTGCAGCGTGCTGACGGCGGTGCCCGGAGATGATCTCATAGCCACCTTCCGGGCGGGGACGGGCAATTAGCGGAGAAAGCACACCGTACTGTTCCACGCTCTCCACCGTGCGCTGCATGGATTCATCATCCAAAACCTTAAAGGGGTGGTTTTTGAAAGGAAACAGTTCTCCGATGGGAATCTGCTGCACCTGTTCCCTCTGCTGCTCCTGTCGGGATTCTTCCGTGGAGAAAATGTCATCTGCCCCTTTCAGCGACACGTTTAAGCTGCCTTTCGACATTCGCCATCACCTCCTTCGTCAGAGAGCGGTAGGCTTCTGCCACCTTGCCTTTGGGGTCGTGTTGAAAAATACTCTTGCCAACGGCACTGATTTCCGCAGCACGGACAGACCGCGGAATGGTCTGGTCGAACACTTTGATCTTGCTGCCGTAAGCACCTCGAATCAGATTGTCGATTTGCTGTCCGTAGTTGGTGCGGCTGTCGGTCATAGTCAGCAGGATGCCCTCAATTTTTAGTTTCGGATTGATCTGCCGCCGGACCTTCTGCACAGTCTGCAAAAGCTGTTCCAGACCCTTTGCAGACAGGTACTGCGCCTGCACCGGAATCAGGGTGGTGTCTGCTGCTGCCAGTGCATTCACGGTCAGCATCCCAAGGGAAGGGGTGCAATCCAGCAGAATGAAATCGTATTCATGCTTTGCACCTTCCAGCACCTGTTTCAACATCTTTTCCCGATTCATGCAGTTGACGAGAGACACTTCCAGCCCTGCCAGTTCGATGTTTGCCGGAATCAAGTCAACGCCCTCTGCGTGGTGCAGGATGCCTTCACCGGGCGGAATGCTCTGGTCGTTCATGGCTTTCTGCATCAAGGTGGAAAGGGTGGTGAGCAGTTCATCGGGCTGCTGCCAGCCCATGCTGATGGTCAAGCTGCCCTGTGGGTCAGCGTCCACCAACAGGACTTTTTTGCCCTCCATCGCCAGCCCGATGCCCAGATTTTCACAGGTGGTGGTTTTGCCGGTACCGCCTTTCTGGTTGACGATGGCAATCGTGGTTGCTTTCTTTGAAATTTTTATCACCCCCGCATCGCTAAGTCGTGGTTGGTTTGGTTCTGGTAGGAAAGCTGCATCGTGGTGGGTGCGTTGTACAGAGAAGCGAGCAGATATTGTTTCATGTTTCGGATCGGGCTGCTGTTCTCTGCAAGGCACTTGAGCACAAAGCGGATATGGTCGGCGTTCAGCTTCATAAACCGGCTGCGTACCACCTCGGCGGGCTTATCGTCCCCGGCAATGTGCAGCAGTTTGCGGTTGGTGGCACAGGTGTCCACCAGCAAATCTACGATCTGATAGATGGTATCCTCATCGTCCGGGCAGAGCCGGAGCAGAAGGTCTACCTCCAAAGACTGAGAAAAATATTCTTCCAGTTGGGCGCGTTTGCTCATCCAGTCGTTTTCATCGGAATAGATAGGATCAGTATCGCTTACCTCTGTATTATTTCTCTCAGTCTTATTACATCGTAGTTTGGCCGGATCTTGAAGCGTATTCTGGACGGTTCCAGAATCGTCATTATCACGATTCAAGTAGGGCGTTTTTGACGATTCTGACGAAAAATTCTTTACATAGATGAGGTCGGGCTTGCCCAGCCCCCTCCGTTTGCGTTCAATCAGGCCGTACTCTTCCAGTTCTCGCAGCAGCTTGGTGGCCTTTTTATCGGCACAGCCCAGTGAATCCTGCACCTCCTGCACAGTATAGATGATGAACACCCGCCCAGCTTTGTCCAACCAACCATTCCGGGCTGAAAGGCTCATGCGGTCCAGCAGGATACCGTACAGCGTTTTGGCATCTGTGGAAAGCGGTTGGAAGCGGCTATCCTGAAACAACAGCTTGGGAATCCGGTAGAAGGAGAACAGCTCGCTGGACCGCCCATAGAAGTAATCAAGGTCTGCGGTTCTTGTCGGCTTTCTTTCGGGCATAGAGAATATCCCATTTTTCAGGTGTGGAACGGAATACATTGACCTGCTTCTTATAAGGGCAGTGGGCATACAGGCAGGTGCGGAACTTGAAATCGGGTCGATAGTACGGGCACAGCTTGCAGCTGTCCGGGGCACGGTCGGAACCTTCGCCAGCGGCGATCACATGGTGCATGGAGTGCTGAACATGGCGCAGAGCTTCGTTTCGCTTGTGGCTCACTTGGCATCACCTCGTTTCTCCAGCGGTGCCATCAGGTCTTTGTAGCAGGGGATCAGCACACAGGGCTTTGCCCGCTTGTAGGGGCACCCTTCGCACTTGCTGGGGCCTTTGGGCGGTTCAATCAGATAGTAGCAGTTCTCTTTGCCAAGAACGCAGCCCTTCTTTCGATTCTTCCAGAAGAAGCAGTGTCGGCAATCTGCCGGGCGGGAAGCATGGTAGCGGATACCGTCCATCGTGACGGTCAGAACTTTTTTCATCGGTAAACCCTCCTTTGGTGGATTCGGGAAGTTCAGCCCGAAAACAAAAAAGCGCGTTCCTCTTTCTGTTCCGAGAGAACAGCGAGTGAGCGCGCTATGTATAGAGAAAAGTGTTTTGCACGGTTTCGGGTAGGAATGTGGAAAATAGATTTACACAAATTATCTTGTATTTACATGGATTTACAGGAAAACGGCTACCAATTTTAGCAGAGAGCCGGAAAACGGAGTTCAAAAGGTGCTTTATGGGGCTTCATTAGCTGGAAACCTGATTTTATTAGCTGAAACCGAAAATTCTGCTAATGGCATTAGCTGGCTAATTTTGGTGATAGGTTCAAAATGAAAAATGCGAAGATCGTCTTTCACATGGAAAAATGACCTTCGCATT
>OHAD01002299.1_pt1 | contig 15047 bp, 17 predicted proteins | sample 1577011 | NCBI WGS metagenome assembly OHAD01 (sample SAMEA3541510, study PRJEB24748) | human gut metagenome | biome: human gut; feature: human-associated habitat; material: faeces | place: China | collected 2012
CCAGCGCGCCGGCCCCCGGCGTCAAGAGCTACTCCATGGACGACACCGGCAACGCCCGCCGCTTCCGTGACCGGTACGCCGACCGCCTGCGCTACAACCCCACCGACAAGTGCTGGCTGGTGTGGGACGGCACCCGCTGGCAGCGGGACGACCTGGCCACCGTCAAGCGCTTTGCAGACGAGATGCTGGATCAGATGGACAAGGCCTGCTTTGGCATCCGTGATACCGACAACGCCGCCGCCCAGCGCAGACACGTCCAGAAAAGCCGCTCCAGCCGGGGCAAGGAGGCCTTTCTCAAGGAGGCCCAGCACCTGCCCGGCATCCCCATGCTGCCGGAGCAGTTCGACCGGAGCCGGGGCCTGCTGAACGTGCAAAACGGCATCCTGGATCTGGCCCGCCGCAAGCTGCTGCCCCATGACCGGGAAAAGTATATCACCCGTCTGGCGCAGGTCATCTATGACCCGGACGCCGCAGCGCCCACATGGCGGGCGTTTCTGGATTCCGTCACCGGCGGGGACAGGGCTCTGGCCGAATACCTGCAGGTGATGACCGGCTACTGCCTGTCCGGCTCCACCCGGGAGCAGTGCATGTTCTTTCTCTACGGCGACGGCTCCAACGGCAAATCCACATTCCTGGAGGCGCTGGCCAAGCTGTTCGGCGATTACGGCATGAACGCCCAGGCCGAGACCATCACCAGCGCCCGCAGCCGCTCCTCCGGTGCCGCCCGCAGCGACGTGGCCCGCCTGAAAGGGGCCCGCCTTGTCACCATCGAGGAGGGAGATCAGGGTGCCATGCTGGACGAAGGTCTGGTCAAGCAGATGACCGGCGGCAACACCATCACGGCCCGTTTCCAGTACGGCAAGGAATTTGAGTTCCGGCCCGAGTTCAAACTGGTCATGGCAACCAACCATCTGCCCCGCATCCATGGCACCGACGTGGGCATCTGGCGGCGCATCCGGCTCATCCCGTTCACTCAGTGCATCCCGCCGGACAAACAGGACATGCTGCTGCCCCAGAAGCTGGAAGCGGAGCTCTCTGGCATCCTCAACTGGGCGCTGGACGGCCTGCAGAAGTGGCTTGCCCTCAGCAAGGGCGGCAAAAAGCACGGTCTGCCCGCCTGTGCTGCTGTGGATAAGGCCGTGGACGCCTACAAGCAGGATCAGGACCGCATTGCCGCCTTTCTGGCCGACTGCACCGAGCCCGCCGAGGGCCAGACCGTGCAGGCCAGCGTGCTGTTCCGCACCTATCTCAACTGGTGCAGCGACAACAACGAGAAGTGGCGCATGGCCAACAAGCAATTCGGCATCGAGGTCAAAAAGCACTACGAGGTGCGCAAGGGCATGTACTACAACGAGTATGTGGGCATGGCCCTGTCTGAGGAGGGCCTGCGCTGCATGGCGCTGAACCGCGGTGCAGAGCTGCCCGCCCGCAGCACCCAGGGCCCGCCGCTGTACGAACAGACCCGCCTGAAGAACTGAGTATGGAGGGAATGGAAGCAAAGGAGCCTTTCCGGGGACTTTCCTATATATTCTATTTTTTTGTTTCCCTACTAGGGAGTTTTCGGAAATAGGTTCCTACCCTCCATACCCTCCATAGAAAGGAGAAAACGAGTTTGACCTACGAAGAGAAAAAGGCCTGGCTGTGGAGGTACCGGGACGCCGACAAGCTGTTCCGGCAGCTGACCTGCCGGCTGGAAGAGGCACGGACCGCAGCCAGACGCACCACTCAGAATTTCAGCCCGACGCCCAGCAGCAGCGGCGACGGCCAGAGCCTTGCCCGTGCCGTGGAGCGGGAGGACGATCTAGAGCGACAGGTGGCCTTTCAGCTGGCCGAGTGCAACGCCCTGTTTGAGGAGATCGACGTGGCCCTGCAGCAGCTGCCGGATCACCGGGATTACACCGTCATGAAAAAATATTATCTGGACGTGCTGACGTGGGAGCAGGTTGCCCGTGATATGAACTATTCTCTCGGCATGATCTTCATCATACGCCGCAGGGCGCTGGAACAGCTGCAGCTCTGAAAACATTACACTATCATTGCATTGTGATTGCAGTATCTCATGGTGTAAAATGATATCATCGGCAAAGCCGGAAAAGCTCTCCGATACCACGCATAGGCCCGCAGGAAAGGTTTACTCCCTTCAATCCTGCGGGCTTTGTGCTGCCCGGCTGCGACAGGGGAACACCTTTTCCGACCAACAGCCTGAATGTACCAGCCGGGCATTTTGCTTTGCTATCCAGCGGCACCGTCCGGGCCTATACCCGGCGGGGCCTTTGAATAGACGCGGGTTCTGGACATCATCCCACAATGTGCGTGACAGCGAAGTCAAGCGGGTTCCCTTCCATTCTGCCCAGTAAGCTGCCGTTGCGGGCAGCTGCGCACATTGTCCGTGCAGTGATAGCTCATCCTGGAAGAGCGCCGGTCTCCAAAACCGGAGGCGGGAGGTTCGAGGCCTTCTCACTGCGCCATTGTGACCACAAGGGAGATCAGACCATGGCCAAAGACTTTGCACAAGGATTTTATAAAAACAAGGCGTGGCAGCGCTGCCGTGATGCCTACACGGCGAGCGTAGGCGGGCTGTGCGAGGAGTGCTTGAAGGAGAACAAGATCACGGCAGGCGAGATCGTGCACCACAAGATTCATCTGACACCGGACAACATCGATGATCCTACCGTGTCCCTGAACTGGGATAATCTTGAGCTGGTGTGTCGAAGCTGCCATTTGAAACTGCACGGGAACCGGAAACGGTATTCTATAGACCCGGCGGGGCGTGTGATTCCGCGGTGACTGCTGCATATACTCCCCCTATCAAAAAATTTTTTGACAGCACAGGAGACCGAGGGGCAGAGTTCATTTTTCCGCTCCCAAGGCTCATGGATTTTTTTGGAAAGGAGTTTGCACGAGATGGCAAGAAAAGGCACGACTTATTCCAAGTTGCTCAAAATGGCCAAGGACTACGGCGTGGACAAGAATGCCATGTTCGTGCAGACCGCCGAGCAGTACGACGTGCAGATGCGTGTGATCCAGAACATCAAGGACGCGCTGGACCGTGAGGAGAACCTGACCACCTCCAAGGAATATGTCAAGGGACGCGAGAACGTCTATGCCAATCCGCTGGTCAAGGAACTGCCCAAGCACGCAGATTCTGCCAACCGCACGCTGCAGACCATGCTTGCGATTATCGAAAAGCTGGGCCGCCCTCCTGAGCCGAAAGACCGCCTGACGGAGATGCAGGAAGATGGATAATTTCATTCTGGCCTACTATCAGGCGATCGAGGACGGGTCTGCCGTCGTGGGCAAGTGGATCCGGTTGTTTTACCGCTATATCATCGAAGGACTGCAAAAACAGTCCTTTTTCTTTGACCCAAAAAAGGCCGCAAAGGCGATCCGCTACATTGAGACCTTCTGCCACCACAGTGAAGGCCGCTCGGACACCCTGCGGCTGGAGCTGTGGCAAAAGGCTTTTGTGTCTGTGGTGTTCGGCATCATGGACGGCATGGGCAATCGCCAATTCCGCGAGGTTGTTCTGATCATGGCGCGCAAAAACGGTAAGACGCTGTTTGCCAGCGCAATCATCAGCTATTGCACGTTCCTTGATGGGGAGTATGGCGCAAAGACCTTTTGTGTGGCCCCGAAGCTCGACCAGGCTGATCTGGTGTATGAAGCCTTCTGGCAGAGCACCAGCAACGAGCCGGAGCTTGCACGCCGTATCAAGCGGCGCAAGTCTGACCTCTATGTGGCCGAGAGCAACAGCAGCATCAAGAAGATCGCATTCAATGCCAAGAAGTCCGATGGTTTCAACCCATCCCTGACCGTATGCGATGAGATTGCATCCTGGCCGGGAGATCAGGGACTGAAACAGTACGAGGTCATGAAAAGCGCCCTCGGTGCCCGGCGGCAGCCGTTGATCCTGAGCATCAGCACGGCGGGCTACGTCAACGAGGGCATCTATGACGAGCTGATCAAGCGCAGCACCCGCTTTCTGCTGGGCGATTCCCGCGAGAAGCGGCTTGCCCCGTTCCTCTACATGATCGACGACATCGGCAAGTGGAACGACATCAACGAGCTGCGCAAGTCCAACCCCAATCTGGGCGTGTCCGTGTCAGTGGACTATCTGCTGGAAGAGATTGCCGTGGCAGAGGGCAGCTTGAGCAAGCGGGCAGAGTTCATCACAAAATACTGCAACCTGAAACAGAACAGCTCACAGGCATGGCTGCCGACGGAAGCTGTGCAGCAGTGCAGCGGCGATGCACTCCGATTTGAGGATTTCCGTTCCTGCTACTGCGTGGGCGGCATCGACCTGTCCCGCACGACCGACCTGACCGCCTGTGTGGCAGTCGTGGAAAAGGCCGGGCGGCTGAATGTCTTTGCACAGTTTTTTCTGCCCAGCGAAAAGCTGGAGGAAGCCACGGCACGGGACGGTCTCCCCTATCCGCTTTACGCCCAGCGCGGCCTGCTCAAACTGTCCGGCACTAACTTTGTGGACTACCATGATTGTTTTGACTGGTTCCGGATGTTGGTGGAGCAATATGAGATCCTGCCCCTGAAGGTCGGCTATGACCGGTATACCGCGCAGTATCTAGTACAGGATATGGAAAACTACGGCTTCCAGATGGATGACGTTTTCCAGGGCTTTAACCTGACGCCGGTGATCCGCGAAACCGAAGGCCTGATGAAAGACGGCGTATTCAACATCGGCGACAACGATCTGCTGAAAGCGCACCTGCTCAACATGGGCATGAAAGTGGATATTGAGAGCGGGCGAATGCGTCCCATCAAGATCAGCGTGAACGACCACATCGACGGCGGCGCTGCCCTGCTGGATGCTATGACCGTCCGGCAGAAGTGGGGCGCTGAGATCGGGCAGCAGCTCAAGAACGAGGAGTAACCAATGGGATTCTTTGAAAAAATCTTTTCCGGGCACGCCAACCGCAGGCGAATCCAGCCCACAGAAATGTCTTGGTCTCTGATCGACGGGTACACGCCGAGCTTTACGAGCTGGGGCGGCGAGCTTTATGAGATGGAGATCGTCCGCGCAGCGATCCATGCAGCGGCCAACCATGCCAGTAAACTCAGCGTGAAAGTTCTGGGCAGTGCCGACCCAGTGCTGCAGACCAAGCTCCGCCGTGGACCGAACGAATGGCAGACCTGGGGACAGTTTCTTTACCGCTTGTCTACCATCCTCGACATGCAGAACACCGCCTTTATTCTTCCGGTATTTGATGACTTCGGTCAGATCAGCGGCATTTTCCCGGTTTTGCCCACGCAGTGCAATCTGTTCCGGAACAGCTCTGACGGAAGCTATTGGCTCCGCTACACCTTTGTCTCTGGAAAGAGCGCCAGCATTGCTCTGGCTGACTGCGGTGTCATGACAAAGTTCCAGTATCAGAACGACCTTTTCGGAGAGGATAATCGGGCGCTGAACCCGACCATGGATCTGATCGACATCCAGAATCAGGGCATCCAGGAAGCGGTCAAAAATTCCGCCTCTTTCCGATTTATGGCGCAGTTGAAGAACTTTTCCACCGACAAGGGGCTGCGGGAAGCCCGGGAAAGCTTCAACAAGGAGAACCTGCAAGGGGAAGGCGGCGGACTGCTGCTGTTTCCCAACACCTATGCCAGCATCCAGCAGCTGAAAAGTTCGCCCTTTGTGGTAAGCCCGGAAGAGATGGAGCGCATCCGGACAAACGTCTTTGATTACTTCGGTGTCAATGAAGATGTGCTGCAGAACAAGGCTTACGGCGATGCCTGGAACGCCTTTTATGAAGGCAAGATCAAACCATTTGCCATCCAGTTCAGCGATGTGGTCAGCCGGATGCTGTTCAGCGACAACGAACGTACACGCGGATCTCAGATCATGGCCACCAGCAACCGACTGCAGTACATGAGCAACACCGAAAAACTCAACGTGTCGGCCCAGATGGCAGACCGCGGCATCATGAACCGGGACGAGATCCGCGAGATCTGGAACCTTGACCCGCTGCCGGATGGGCAGGGTCAGGCCTACACCATCCGCGGCGAGTATTACCTGCTGAACCAGGATGGCAGCACAACCAAGAAAGGAGATAACTCTTCCAATGGACAAGGATAAGATCTTGAAAAAGCTGGAAGGCGGCCGCGAATACCGCACCATGCAGCTTTCCGTGCGCTCTGCTGGTGACGGTGATGATGCCGCCATGGTCGTGGAGGGCTACGCAGCCACCTTCAACCAGCCCTATCCGCTGTATGAAGGCCGCGATTACAAAATCGTGGAGCAGATCGACCCGCACGCATTTGACGAGTGTGACATGTCGGATGTGATTTTCCAGTACGATCACATGGGCCGCGTCTTTGCACGCACCAAGAACCGCACCCTGACCTGCTCGGCAGACGATGCCGGCCTGAAGATCACCGCCGATCTGAGCGGCACCGAGGGCGGGCAGCAGCTGTATGCCGAGATCAAGGGCGGCTATACCGACAAGATGTCCTTCGGGTTCGTGGTGGCCGAGGACAAGCGGGAATCGACCGAGGACCATGAAACGGGGTTTGTGACCCTGACCCGTACCATCACTAAGGTAAAGAAACTGTACGATGTGAGCGCCGTCAGCCTTCCGGCGAATGACGCCACGTCGATCAGTGCCCGGAAGCTCTCCGACGGATTGATCGAGGAGCTGGCAGCGGAGCGACTGCTGCGGGCAAATACCGTCCGCCGTATCAACCTGAAATTGTTTGGAGTGTGAACCAACATGAAGAAGATCGAAGAGATGACCATTGAAGAGCTGCGTACCCGTGCAGCCGAGATCCGTACCGCTGCAGCCGACACCACTCTGGAACAGGATGCCCTGTCCGAGCTGGAGCAGGAGGCAGATGCCATCGCAAAGCGCATTGCACAGTATGACGCCGAGCAGCGCCGCCGCGCTCTGGCTGAGAAGATGACCGCAACCGGCGAGCCGGTCCGTGTTCCCGCTGCAGGCCCGGCAGAGGACGAGACCCGCGCCAAGGGCTTTATCGAGACCCGCAGCGAGACCATTCCCACCCGAGAAGTCCGTGCCACCCTGATGAGCAGCGGCAAGCTGGCTGCGCCCACCGGCGTGTCCGGCATCAACGACACCATCGGTGCCAAGGTGTCCAGTATCGTGGATCTGGTCAAGATCGTCAACTGCGAGGGCATGCGCAACAATGTGGTGGCCTATGTCAAGGCAGACGCTGCAGCCGCTTCCAGTCAGACCGAGGGCAGCGATGCAACCGTGGCCGAGGCCAGCTTTGACACCGTGACCATCACCCCGGAATCCGTGGCCGTGCTGTCCTACATCAGCAAGCAGGCCCGCAAGCAGTCCCCCCTGCTGTATGAAGCAAAGGTGCGTGAGCAGTCCATGGTCAGCCTGCGCAAGAGCGCATCCGCTCTGCTGACCAAGCAGCTGAAAGCCAGCACCCTGAATACCACGGCCAGCGCTACGGTGACCGGCGGCAAGGGCGTTGTGGATGCAACCACCCTGCGCAAGATTGCGCTGGCCTATGGCGGCGATGAGAGCGTTGTGGGCGGCGCGGTGCTGTTCCTGCACAAGAAGGATCTGATTGCATTCGGCGATGTGCGCGGCACCAACGAGAAGAAGCCGGTGTACGAGATCACCCCGGACACCGACAACCCCAACACCGGCGTCATCAAGGACGGTGGCCTGAGTGTGCGCTACTGCCTGAACAGCAACCTGACCCCCTGCTCCGGCACTGCACAGACCACCTCCGCGCAGAAGACCATGTTCTACGGCGTGCCCACCAATCTGGAACTGGATCTGTTCAGCCCGTATGAAATCACGGTCTCGTCCGACTTTGCGTTTAACAAGCTAATGGAGACCGTTCTGGGCGATGTGGAGATGGGCGCAGACGTCGTGGTACAGAACGGCTTTGTGGCGCTGGAGATTGCAAAATCCTAAGGCGGTGACACATCATGCTGGAACTGGTAAAACGTGCATTACGCGTCACGGCATCGGTATTTGACACGGAGCTGGCCGCGCTGATTGAGGCAGCACTGGACGATCTTGAGATTGCCGGAGTTGCTGCGCGGGACAACGAGGACCGCCCGTTGATCCGGCGCGCTGTGACCACCTATTGCAAGGCTAACTTCGGCGAGCCCGATGACTACGACCGTCTGAAAGCCTCTTACGATGAGCAGAAATCCCAGCTGATGACCGCTGTTGGGTATGCAGAAAGGGCCGGATTGGATGAAGAAGTATGCTGAGGTCACGCTGATCGGCGAGACCCTGACCCGGAATGACCGTTCCGAGCAGGTTGCTGCCCGGACAGAAACAGCCGTGATCGGCACGCTGTCCGGCGTGACCGTCAACGAATTCTATCAGGCGGCCAACGCCGGGTATCGCCCGGAGATCGTTGTCACACTCTACGGGCAGGAGTATGCACAGCAGCCGCACATCCGGGTGGATGGTGTCACTTATACCGTGATCCGCACCTACCTTTCCGGCGATTTCATTGAGCTGCACTGCCAGAGGAAGGGAGCGGACGAGGATGGCTAACCCGCCCAGCGGCATGAAGATCACGAAGGACGGTGTAACGTACCAGTCGAATATCGACCGGACACAGTACACCATCCGTGAGCTGAGCCGGGCCGCGCTCCGCGATGTCGGCAAGTACATCGTCCGGCAGGCCCGCACCGCATCCGGCGCCCGGCCTCATCTGGGCAGAATCACCATCAAGTCCCGCTTTTATGGCAAAAGCGGGGCTTTTTCTTGGTGGGTGCGGAAGAAAGAGACCGACCTGCAGGTCGGCATCAAGCACAACACCTGGTACGGCGCATTGCAGGAACTCGGCGACGGAAAGCAGCCGCCGAAAAAGATCCTGACAACTGCCGTCCAGGAAAATATCGACGAGATCCGAAGAATTGAGGGGCACTATTTGTCCGCGATCGAGGACGAAAACCGCGCCCTCGGTCTGATCGACGAGGAGGAGCTGCAGCCGAATGAATCCGACTGATACCACGTTCGAGCGCTTTACCAGCGCCATCGGCGACAAGATCCGGGAGATCACCGGTCTGGAAGATGTCTATTACGAGCGCAGCAGGCACGCGGGGTTTCCCCGTGTCATTTATACGGCGACCGTATGGACGAACAACGATGCCCTGCGCGGCACCCTGACCTGCACCATTTCCGGAAACACTGCGCCGTCTGAGGTGGACCATATCGCACACACGCTGCTCCATGAGCTGGAGGGCTTTTCCTGCTGCACGGAAGAACTGACCTGGTATCTCTACAACTGCAGGAGCGTGCCCCTGGAGGATTCGGACAAAAGCGTTTTTATCCGCGTTTTCACATCTGAATTTTTTGTAATGGGAGACTGACATGAGCATTTTCAACCATAAGCGCATGACCGGCCAGACTTCGGAGACCAAAGCGCATCTGCTGCTGGGCTCCTGCGTTCTGGCCAAGGACTACAACCCCGCAACGGACACCTACGAAACCGCCCAGTCCAAGATCATTGGTGCGACCAATGGCGGCAGCACCTTCACGGCCACCAAGAACGGCCACTATCTGAGCATCGACGGCGTACCGGAAAAGACCAAGGGCAACTACATTCTGGACAGCTGGGACGCCTCGGTCCAGACGACCGTGCAGGAGCTCACGGCTGACGGGATCAAGATGGCACTGGCCGCTGCTTCCGCGAGCAAGGGAGAGGCCTCTTCCGGCAAGGGCTATTCTGCCGTCATCACCCCGAAGTCGGTGCTGGATGATGCGGATTACATCGACAGCATCAGCCTGATTGGCCGCATCAGCGGGTCCGAAAAGCCGGTCATCATCACCATCTTCAATGCGTTCAACACCGGAGATTTCTCGCTCAACCCGAAGGATGGCGAAGAGGGCTCCTTTGCGCTGACCCTGACGGCCCACTACAGCCTGGACAATCTGGACGCGCAGCCTTTCAAGATCTATTTCCCGGAAGTGGAGGGTTAAGCCATGCGAAAACTGAACGGCAGTGATATTTTTCCGGCCCTGCGCCTGCTGCGGGCCATGGACCTGACCGGTCCCATCAACGACCTGATCCGGGAAACCGGAAAGGCCGAGACAGAGCAGGACGAGAGCATGGCAGGAATCGCGTTCCTCGGTGCCTGTCTGGAAAAGGCCATCGATGGCAAGGACGGCGAGCAGCTGATCTTTAACTTTCTGGCCGGTCCGCTGGAAAAGAAGAGCGCAGAAGAAGTCCGCAGCATGGAGCTGAACGAACTGGCCGATGCCATTGTCCAGCTGACCGAGGAGAACGACCTGCACGCTTTTTTTACCAAGGTCAAGCGCATCATGCGGAAGTGATCATGGATGCGCTGCTGCATCGATACGGCGGGAACCTGTCGTTTCTGGACAACTGGACCTGGAACGAAGCCGTGAGCTTCATCGGCAGCGTGATGGAGCGGATCACAGACGAAGAACGTCGGCTGCGGTGGTACATCCGGTATGAGGAGACGTTCCCGAAATATACCGACTTCCGGAATGCCGTCACCCCGTCCCCTGTCCGGATCCGGACGGCCCGGGAAGTCTACGCAGACGCCAAAAAACTTATGGATCTGAAGTGGAAGGAGGTGCCTGCAGATGGCGAGTGGAACTGAGATTTTCCGTCTGTTCGGCTCGATTCTGATCGACAGCAGCGAGGCCGAGAAAAGCCTTGGCAAAACGGAATCTGCTGCTGAAAAAGTGCAGAACAAGCTCGGCGGGCTGGTGTCCGGTGCTGCAAAATTTGCAGCCGGTGCAGCTGCCAGCATTTCGGCTGCGGGCGCTGCGATCTTCGCCTTTGCCGACAACGTTGCCAGTGTGGGTGACAACATCGACAAGCAGAGCCAGAAGCTCGGCATCAGCGCTAAGTCCTACCAGGAGTGGGACGCTGTGCTGGGCCATTGTGGTGCCTCCATCGACAGCCTGAAGGGTGGCATGAAGAAGCTGACCTCTGCCATTGCGGACGCCTCCGACGATCAGGTGGCAGCCTTTCAGGCGGTCGGTCTGAGCATGGATCAGGTAGCGTCCATGTCCACCGAGGACGTATTCTCTGCGGTCATCACCGGCCTGCAGGGCATGGAAGAAGGCGCGGCCCGCACCGACATTGCCACCACACTGCTCGGCAAATCGGCGCAGGAGCTCGGCCCGCTGCTGAACACCAGTGCCGAGGACACCGCTGCCATGAAGCAGGCAGTCAATGATCTGGGCGGCGTCATGAGCGACGAAGCCGTTGCCGCATCAGCCAGCTTCAAGGACGCCCTGCAGGACCTGACCACCATCGGCACCGGTTTCAAAAATGCCCTCGGTGCGCAGGTGCTGCCCTATGTAACCGAGGCCATGACCGCCTTGACCGACGGCTTCCGGGAAGGCGGCATTGCCGGCATGGCCACGGCTGCCGTGGAAATCGTCTCCGACTTCGCAGGGAAACTCGTGTCGGAGATCCCGAAGTTGGCCGCCAGCGCGACCGAGATGTTGACCGGGCTTGCCGGTTATCTGGAAGGCAATGCCGACAAGATCGTAGCGGCCGGCGGTGAGCTGATCGTCAATCTGGCCACCGCCCTGGTGGACAATCTGCCAAAGATCGCACTGGCGGCCGCAAAAGTGGTTATCGCGCTGGCCGAGGCGTTGATCCAGAATGCCCCGCAGGCCGGTGCGGCGATGCTGAAGGTCTGCGAGGCCATCGCCGAAAAAGTCGTGCAGATCGGCAAGGACGCTCTGACCTGGGGCCACGACATCATTGCAAACTTTGTGCAGGGCATCAAGGACAAGATCAGCGCGGTCGGAGATGCTGCCAAAGAGGTTGCGGGAAGCATCTCAAGGTTTCTGCATCACACGACCCCCGACGAGGGTCCTCTGGCGGACGATGACCAGTGGATGCCGGACATGATGCAGCAGTTTGTGGACGGCATCACACGAGGAATTCCCGCCCTGCGCGATGCAGCTCAGAAAGCGGCTGACGGCGTTGCCCAGCCGTTCTCGACCCTGACCGGAAACATCAGCAAATTGGTAAAGGATGGCCCGATTGGCTCTGTCAGCAGCTTGGTCACAGCCATCAAGAACAAGGACTGGTCCGGCATCGGGCAGTTTGTTCTGGAAGGCATCTATAACGGTATGTCCTCCAACGACAAGCAGTGGGCCGACAAAACCATCACCGGATGGCTTACCGCCCTCAATGACAGCTATTCTACTGAGGGCTGGGCCGGCGTGTTCAAGCTCGGCAAGAGCGTGGCGGAGACGATTGGCTCCGGTCTGAGCCAAAACCTTGCGCCACTGGCCGGGCAGGTGTCCGGCTGGCTTGGCAGCATCGGCAAAACGGTGCAGGCTGCACTGCCCTCCCTGGGCGGCATGGCAAAGCTGCTTGGACAGTCCCTGTCCGGCGGTATCACCGCCTTCTTCCCGCAGCTGTTCTCCGCGATTGGCGGCCTTGTCGGCACGATCGGCACGGCCTTGTCCGGCGTGATCTCCGCTGTGATCTCGACCCTGTCGGCCATTCCGGGCGTCGGCTGGGCACTGGCGGCTGTGGCGATTGCCGGTTTGGCTGCTCTGCTGGTCTCTCTGGGCAAAACGGCCGCCAGCCTGAACAAGCGCGGCGCAACGACCACGATCGACACCCCGGACACCACCGTTACGCCGTCGGGCAGTACGGATATTCCGCAAACGCCCAACACGGGAGGATCCGGGAATTCCGGCTCGTCTGCTCCTGCTCCGGGTGTCACTGTCGTGCAGTACATCTATACCAACACGGACGCCACCGCATCGGATCTGATGCGCGAGGCGATCTGGGAGGCAGAAAGGGGTGCTCTGGTTGGCTTATAAGATCACAATTAAATCCAGCAATGGGCAGACCCTGCACATCAACGTGCCCGGCTGCGGGCTGATGGGCAGCCTGGACCCCATCAACGGCGTAGATGTCACTGTGTCCACAAGTCACAGCGTTAATCAGATCGGCGACAGCATCGACTCCCAGACGGTCGGCGGTGTGCTCCGGACGATCAGCGGCGAGTGCCAGACCGTGGCAGCCGCCAAACAGCTGCTTGCTGCACTGCCTCCGTTTGCCTCCGGCAGGTTGATTCTGAATGACCGGTATTTCTGCGAATTTGTGGTAAAGAAGTCCCCTTATGTTGTCCGCACCAAGGGCAGCCTGAACGGTCGGACCTTTTCCGCCATGCTTTATTGCCGCCTGCCCTACTGGCAGAGCGTGGACGCCGTTCAGTGCGTTCTGGGCGGCTCCGTGCCAACGTTCCGGCTGCCGGTCAACTACAGCACACCGCACCGGTTTGGTGTAAGGCGGCCCTCCGCATTTGTCAATGTCCGCAACTCCGGTGACTTCCGGGCGGATTACCGACTTTCGTTCCGGTCCGAGATTGGGCAGATTGTCAACCCCTATCTGCTCAACGTCACCACCGGCCAGCAGATGCGGCTGATGACGACCCTGGAGCCGGGGCAGGAGTATCTGCTTTACTGGAAAAACCACCACCTGTGCTGCACCAGAACAGCAGACGGCATGACCGAAGATGTGCTTTCCGTCCTGGATGATGACAGCACACTCTTCCATCTGGATGCCGGCGACAACCTGCTGAAAATCGGGGCGGATTCTGGCGGTGACAACCTCCAGAGCACGATCTCCTTTTATTCGGTACACATGGGGGTATATCCTGATGATTTTTGACGTGATCGACCCGGAGACCCTTGCCACCATCCGGCAGGTGACCATGTGGCGCTCCATGAGCTGGACACGGGGCTATAACACCGAGGGCTCTTTCCTGATTGAGGTAGAAAACACCGCCGAAAACGCACAGTTGCTTTCAGATGGCCGATACCTGCGGGAGCACGGGACAGACAACGCCGTGGTACTCCGGGCCGGGTACAATGAGCCCGGAAGCCACACCTGGGTCGCCACCGGTTACCCGCTGACCAATCTGCTGCGTTGGCGGGTCAGCAATACAGTGGTCGGCCAGCAGGATGCAGAAACAGCAGTGAGAGAACTCTTTGCCGAATGCTTTGCAGCCGGCCGGGCTTTGCCTGGGCTGTCATTGGACGATGCTGCCGGTCTGGGGGTGACCTATAGTCAGCAGCTCAGCGGCAAAAGCTGCTATGAGTATGTGGAGACTATCTGTCAGGCGCTGGATCTGGGATTCCGGGTGCGTATGACCGGCAGCAATGCCGGAAAACAGCTGCTTTTCGGCCTGTACCAGCCTGTCCGGAACCCCAACCTCAAGTATCGGCTTGAGTATGGCAACCTGGAAAAGGTACAGCTCAAGCTCTCCGATAACGACTATGCAAATGTCGCTTTGGTACTGGGTGCCGGTGAGGGCAATGCCCGCACAAAGGCTGTTGTGGGCGAGATTGCCAGCACAGGCGTAGCCCGGCGGGAGATCATCGTGGATGCCCGCGACATCCAGCCGCAGGACGGTGAGACAACGGCAAGCCAGAGTTATATTGACCGCCTTGCCATGCGCGGGTATGAGAAGCTCCTGAAAAAGCAGCGGGTCGAAAGCATCAGCTTTCAGCCGACCGATGACCGCGCCGATCTGGGGGATATCGTCACCTGTATCGTGCCAGGCCTGCATCTGGCAGCGGATGCCCGTGTAACTGAGATCAGCATCAGCAGCAAAAACGGAGCGATCAGCCGCAAACTCACGGTTGGTACACCGGTGATCCGAAGGAGATGAGATTTTGAGCACTATTGTTACTTACCCGATGAACAACATTGACTTTGACGATGCCGATGTCGCAGCCTACAACGCCACACGCACCAGCGGCGTATACAGTGCAGCGGATGACTTTGCCGTCACCTCTGCCGGTGGGCTGGATGTGGCAGTATCGGCCGGCATTGCCTGGGTGCATCCGGAGCGGTTTGCAGGCTACTCCATCTGCAAACGAGACCCGGACACCATCACGCTGCCCATGGCAGACAGTACAAGACCCCGCATCGACCGGCTGGTGCTGCGGTACGACGCAGCCGCCAGAAAGACCAGCCTGACCGTGCTGACCGGCACCCCGGACAGCGCCAGCCCCACGGCGCCGGAGATCACCCGCACCGCGCTGGTGTACGACCTGTGCCTGGCCGACATCCGA
>OHAD01002317.1_pt1 | contig 14969 bp, 9 predicted proteins | sample 1577011 | NCBI WGS metagenome assembly OHAD01 (sample SAMEA3541510, study PRJEB24748) | human gut metagenome | biome: human gut; feature: human-associated habitat; material: faeces | place: China | collected 2012
AGCTTTTCGTAGGACCGCCGGAACTGGATGCAGAGTGGGATGACCGCGGTATCGAAGGTGTATACCGTTTCCTGTCCCGTTTCTGGAACCTGGTTATGGACAACAAAGATAAAAATATCAAAGCAAGCAAAGAAATGATCAAAGCACGCCATAAGATGATCCACATGATCACAACCCGTCTGGAGGGCTTCAGCCTGAATACGGTTATTTCCGGTTTCATGGAGTGCAACAACAACCTGATCGCAATCGCCAAGAAAGAAGGCGGCATGGACAAAGAGACTCTGGAAGCAGCTGTTCTGCTTCTGGCACCATTTGCACCGCATATGGGAGAAGAGCTCTGGGAGGAACTGGGTCATACGGATTCTGTATTCCACCACGAATGGCCGGCTCATGATGAAGAGGCAATGAAAGATGACGAAGTCGAAATTCCGGTGCAGGTAAACGGAAAGACAAAAGCAGTCATCTCCGTTCCGGTTGACATCAGCAAAGAAGATGCGATTACAAAAGCAAAAGAAGTTCTCGGTGACAAACTTTCCGGAAACATTATCAAAGAGATCTATGTTCCGAAGAAGATTGTAAACATCGTAGCAAAATAAAACATTTGCACAGCTGTTTTTACAGCATAGATTTTGGATATGAAAAATAAAAAGAAACATTTTATAACAGCCATTCTGGCAACGTTGTTTCTGATACTGGTTTTATACCTGATTTTTCATGATTCCTTAGGTGAAATCAAAACCCAGCTTTTCCAGGCAGACAAAAAAGCTCTGTTGATCCTTGTGATCTTCGGCAATTTTTATATACTGCTGGATGGCTGGGTACTTCATTATATGATTGTGAAAAACCGTGAAAAATGTACTTTGTGGCAGGCCATCCGCCTGGCATATATGGTGGTGTTTTTTAATGTTACGACCTTTGCGGCGGGGACGAAACCGGCCCAGATCTATGATCTGTATCAGGAAAGCCAGATCAAACCAGGGAAATCATTTGGAATCCTGACGATGGAGTATGTATCACATAAGCTGACGATTGTACTCTATGCAGCAGTGATGCTTTGTTTTTTTCATACGGTTCTTTTTCAGGTTTCGGGATTGGAGAAAAATTATCTGCTGACAGGATTCGGGGTCAGCTTTGCTATACTGCTCTTTCTGACTATGTTCTGCATCAATCAGAAGTTTGCACCGTGGCTGCTTCGCTGCAGCGATCATATCAAAAAAGAAAAAATCAAAGAAAAGGCAAAAGCCGGAATTGCACAGATGGAAGATTTTTCCAGAGTCGGGAGTGTGGTAATCAAAGATAAACAGCAGTGGATAGGACTGATTTTTCGAAATGCAGTAAAAATGACCTGTCTGTATGCACTTCCTGCGGTTGCCATCTTTGCAGTTACCGGAGAAAGGCTGCCACTTTCTGTTCTGGAATGTCTGGCTTTTTCATCCGTCATGCAGCTGCTGATCGGAGTGATCCCAAGTTCCGGCGGCACAGGTTCGACGGAACTGGTCTTTCTGATGCTGTTTGGCTCTATGACAGAAAAGTCCGTCTGCGGTGCAGCAATGATCCTGTATCGCATGGCAACGTATTATCTGCCGTTTCTGATCAGTATTCCGTTACTGTTTTTTGGAAAAAGAAGCACCGAGGCATAGTAGTTATGCAGCAGTGCTTCTTTTTTTGCGTTATTTTTCTTTTACCTGTCGGATACCGCTGATATCAGAATCGATCACCATGGAATAATTGGTGTGATAGATCACAAACCCCGGTTTTCCGCCGTTTACTTTTTTCACCTGTTTTTTCTCAACATAGTCAACCTCCACCTTGTCTGCACCGCGGTGGCTGGAATACCAGGCAGCCAGCCTTGCGGCTTCTTCAAAGGTACGGTCCGGCGGCAGCCCCTGACCTGCTTTCACAATGACATGCGATCCCGGGGCACCTTTTGCATGGAACCACCAGTCATTTCCGGTGGCAAATTTAAAGGTCAGTTCTTCGTTCTGATAATTATTTTTTCCGACATAGATATCATAACCATCCGAAGAAAGATAGTGGAACGGTTTTGATGTGATCTTCACACGCTTTCCGGTGTATTTCCGGCGGATGTAGCCGTACTGTGTCAGTTCTTCTTTGACCTGTACCAGATCTTCTTCATTCAGGGCAATATCAAGAGCTGTGGAAATGGATTCCAGATGCTGGATCTCTTCTTTTGTCTCTTTGATCAGATGTTCCAGTGCCTCGTAGGTACGTTTCAGTTTTCCGTAACGGTCGAAATATTTTTTGGCATTTTCCTGTGCAGTCAGTGTCGGATCGAGCGGTATTTTTACCGTTTCACCGGTGTAATAGTTCACTGCGGAAAGTTCCCTGCTTCCAGGTACTGCTTCATATCCATACGTGTTTAAAAGTTCTCCGTAAATGCGGAATTTATCGCGTTTTTCCGTGTCCTTTAACTGTTTTTTCTGAAGATCGTATTTTTTACGGCTGCGATCAAGTGCCGTTTGGACGATACGGCGAAGATCGGAAGATTTCTGGCGGATGCGTGTGATCGTATTCTTTTCCGCATAATACCTTTCCAGGACTTCTGACATCGTATCATAAGTTTCCGTGTGCATGTCCTGATACTGGGTAAGCAAAAAGGCTGCATATTCCAGCGGAACTTTTCCGTCATAGACAATATTCGGCGTAAAAGCATGGGTTTCAAGATCCTCCATCATCCGTTTCAGGGTATGGAAAAGGTGGATCTGCTCGATCTCCTGAAAAGAATTTGCACTCTGATCCGACTCCAGGTTGCTGCGGTGGCAGAGTTCTTCGGAAATCAGCGGACTGATACCGGTCAGAGTTGTATAGATCGCCTTTGAGAGCGGCATCGGCTTCTGGCAGACACTGCTGAAAAATTCTTCTTCTGTGATCGTCTGTGGATCGTACTTATGTTGCGTTTCCGGGATAAAATACATCCGCCCCGGAAGGACTTCACGCACGGAGCTGACCTGTGCGGAGACATGTTTGATGGAGTCCAGGATCATGCCGTCCTCCTGGCAGAAAATAATATTGCTGTGCTTGCCCATCAGCTCGATGATCAGAAGCTTGCGGCAGATATCACCCAGTTCATTTAAATGCTCAATCTCCATATTTAAGATACGTTCCATGCCAGGCTGCCAGATCCTGAGGATGCGTCCGCTTCCGATATGCTTACGCAGCAGCATACAGAAATTCGGGGCAGTCATAGGACCGGTCTTGTTCTGATCTGTCAGATAGACCAGCGGAAGGCTCGCACTGGCAGAAACAAGGAGACGGTATTGTTTACGGTTATTTTTTATAGTAAGCATCAGCTCATCTTTCTCCGGCTGTGCGATTTTGTTGATTTTTCCGCCCGCAAGAGCATGGTTCAGTTCCCATGCCATGCAGGAGATGACGGTTCCGTCAAGTGCCATATCAATTTCCTCACTTTCTGAATATTAAGACGTTTGAGTCAAAAGATGCCGCACGGATCCTAAAGCCATAAACCGCTCCTGTGCAAGCACATTGATGTTTCTGACTTTTGATCCCGACATTTTTTACTATCATAACATTTTATCGGGAGAAGAACAATATTTCTTTGGAAAAGCTTGCTATACCATGACAGCATATGTTAAAATCAGACAAATCCTTTGTGCTTTTGAAGAGGGAAAAGTGACAAAGAAAACAAAAACAGGAGGATATTATTTATATGAAAAAGAAAAAGTGGGAACTGGCTGCCATGACAGCTGTAACAGCTTTTCTGATGCTTGGAACAAAAGCAGAAGCGATGGATGATGCCTATCGTATGCCTCAGCTTTCCGGTGTCACAAAAACCTGGGTTTATCAGGGAGAAACTTCTGATCAGAACTGGGAGCGTATGCTTGCGGATGACCAGGAGGACGGCGATCTTACGTCCGTGATCAAAAGCAGCGGAAGTGTCAATACGTCCAAAACAGGAACTTATGTGCTCTCCCGAAGTGTAACCGATTCGGATCAGCATACTGCTGCACTCGATACGCAGGTTACGGTGCTGGATAGAAATGCATCTGAAGAAGAGAAAAGCATTCAGCGTATTTTGTATACACTTCCGGATGCATCACATCTGACCGGCATCAGTTTCAACCGTGGCTATTATCACGACCGTCAGAATCTCGGACTGTGGATGCCACATGGGAGCAGTCTTCAGATCCGTATCGTCAATGCAGAGGAATTTCAGCAGGATCTTACTGTTCAGTTTAAAAACGATGATTCGCAGACAGAGTCTTCCGCGACCATTCCAAAAGATGGCAGCTGGGTGACTTTATCCAATACGTTCACCGGTGATAATGGAGAAGAAAGTGCCGACAGCGTGCCGTTTATCACAACACCGAAAAATACGGCCGTTCAGCCGGTTATCGAATACCGATGGACCGACGATCTGAAAGAAATCCCATACTATCGTTATGGAGATTCTCAGCAGGCGTTTTTTGAGTCTTGGGATAAAAGCCAGGCACCATTTGCGATCATAGAGGGAAGTGCCGCAACGTTTCTTGTTCCGATCTGTGATAAGAATAACATTCTGAACTCTTCCTATGGCAACAAAAAAGAAGTTTACCGTTTTAAAACACTGGATGAGATGCTGGACTGGTATGCATCCTTTGTAAAACAGTACGATGCTTATTCCGGTCTTGACTATTATGCAAAAGATCCATGGAATCAGGATATCCGTGCAAAATTTTTCATCAAAGCAAATGCCCATGGGGCAGGGCAGGCTTATTATACAACCGACCACAGTGCTTTTAATGGAAAAAGTCTTGAGACATACCTAGTGCGGGACTGGCTTTCTCTTCATGAATTTGGTCATGGATACGAGGGTGCGATCGCAGCACAGGAAAATCCTTTTGTGGAAACGACCAACAATATTCTGGGCTATTATTTTGAGCCGACTTATCGCCCGGCTGAGGATTTTGGCTGGCTGCTCGGTGAGTTTTCCGGCACAAAAAGTGAACGTTATGCACAGCTTGGAAACCGCATGAAAGAAAGCCTTGCTTCCAGCAATACGTTTGCCGATATTGTATCCGATCCATGGCATTACAACGTAAGCCTTTATATGTTTACCAACCTCATGGACAAACTCGGTCCGCAGCAGGCTGTTTCCGCAATGCATTCTCATTACCGGGAAGTTTATTATAAAACCGGCAAAAAAATGGGATCATCCGACGCCCTTGCGGAAAGTCTGGACAGCCTGGATTATAACGTGCTTCCTTACTTTGCATCCTGGCATATCCTCCCGTCAGGAAGGATTGCCGATCAGGTCTATGCGATGGACAAGCCGATGATCTATTATCTCAAGGAACTGATCCCGGACGATGCTGCGTGTGAGAAAACAAGGGTAGCACTTGGACTGGACGGCATCTACAGTCTGGTAAGCACCGATGACCTGGCAGATACCGGATATACCAGCAAAGTCCGTTTGAATATTCAGATCGATGATCTGACACAGATCAAAGGCAAAACAATCCGGATCAAAAACGGCAGCAAGATTGTAAAAGAAGTGATTGTTTCTTCAGGTGAAATACAGCTGGAACTTCCGGTCGGTATCTATGAGCTTGAGATGCCGCTGCCAAAGGCAACCGCTTATCAGTACGATAACGAATATTTGATCGCATCCGCCGGAAACGTATCAAAAACAGTCTCCTATACCAGACAAACCGGAAATCCGCTGGCAGACGATATGCAGATCCAGATGCTTGGCCTTGGGGATGCATCCGTAGCATCCGTCAAGATTGATACAAACATGCAAAAACTGACCTGGACAGTGAATAGTACCATACCGCATTTTTATCTGGATGGTACTTACATCAGCATCCGGGTACTTGATCCAGATGGAAATGAGCTTTTGAACCAGTCTTTGCAGGCGAATGAAAAAGCAGATGGCGGAAACTTTGAGGTCGATTTTAAAACAGGTTCCACGCTGATTCTCTATCACCGAGAGGCAAGAGGAAGACAGCGTTTTGTAAGTTCCTACACCGGCGAGTCTTTAGAAGAATATCAGCTTGCAGCAGCTGAGCAGACTGCCACTTACCGTATGACAGACAAAGGCCTGATGCAGGACGACTGGAGCAAAGAAAAACAGATGCAGGTTTATCTGCAAAGTTTAGAACAGTATTCTGCCTTTCTGATGAGCCATATCACAAAGGCTGAGATCGCCGATTCAGAAAAATATCATAATGAAAAGACAACACTTTTGCTTGCATATGAAAAACTGGATCAGGCAGCAGCAGACAATTATCGGAACAGCTACGGTATTCTGATCGGACAGAAACCGGAAGTGTCTTATGGTTACACACAGATCGCACCGGAGCATTTAAAAGGAAGTGCTGACAGTGAACATCCGGGAGAAGAGGCTTCTCTGGCCGTTGACGGAAAAAAAGATACTATATGGCACAGCAATTATGGAAACGGCACAAAAGCAGATATTGCCGGCAATAAAAACAATACCTACACCATTCTTCTGGATCAAAAGACGGATATCGGAAAACTGACTTACCTTCCAAGACAGACCGGAAATAATAACGGAATTATTTTGAAATATGAACTTTCCTACAGTCAGACAGAAGATGGTGATGATTTCCAGATCATCCCTCTGACAGACAATACCTGGGCAAATAACCGGACAGAAAAAAGTGTTTTTCTGGATCTTACAAATGTAAGAAGAATCCGCATCCGTGCACTTTCCACGGCCGGAACCCCTGCAGATACCTATATTTCCGCAGCTCAGTTTTCTCTTTATGAAAAATACAGTATCTACGACAAACATACCTATCTCAGTGATCTTTATCAGACGCCTGACGAAAATGGAAATACGGTAAAAGAAAACGCAAATGCCGACGGGACAACGATCACACTGAAAACAAACGAAAAAGAACGAACCTTTGAAAAAGGAATCGGCATGAGATCCGGTGATACTGCCGTCTGGGATATCTCAGGGCTGAACAGCGATGCACTCTCCTTATGGATCGGTATGAATAAAAAAGGAACTTCTGATGCATCGGTACAGATTTACGGCGATGGGACGTTGCTTTACACTTCTGTTCCATTTAATGGAAGTGACAATGCCATTTCCGTTTATCTGGATATCACCGGCGTAAAGATTTTAAAATTCTGTGCAGACGGCAAAAACGGATCAGAACAGATCGCTCTTGCAGATGTCATGCTTGAAAATCAGAAAGACAAAGAAACCCTGAATTTAAAAGTCGGGGATCAGGCAGTGTTTCTTCGAAACACTTCCCTTACACCGGAAGAGCGCGGAAAAGCAACGTTTGTCAGCAGTGCTCCTTCCGTGGCAACGGTAAATGAAAGGGGTGTTGTGACCGCACACAGTGCGGGAAGTGCAACGATCCAGGTAAAATTTGGCAGCAATGAGACAGTTGTATGCAAAGTAACTGTAACAGAAAAGCCAAAGAGAAAGGAACCGGAAACACCGGATACGGAAAACAGGATACCTTCTGTATCTGACAGACCGGAAACACCGGAAAGCGGCAACACCAGACCATCGCAAAAGATTCCTTCTGTTGGCAGTGTGAAAAAATTAAATGGTGTCCACTATACTGTTACAAAAACTTCCGCAAAAGGCGGAACGGCGGAAGTAACGAAAATAACCGGCAAAAAACGCAAGATTACCATTGCATCCGAAGTGAAGATCAACGGATTTTCTTTCAAAGTTACTTCCGTCCGGAAAAATGCCGCTAAAAGCAACAAAAAGATCAGCACTCTGACTATCGGAAAAAATATCATTTCCATCGGTGCAAACAGTTTTTCCGGATGCAAAAATTTAAAGAATATTACATTTAAAGGAACAAAATCCATAAAAATCAAAGCAAAAGCACTGGCAGGTACTTCCAGAAAGATAAAGATAACCGTACCCAAAAAAATTTCTGCAAGGGCATTGAAAAAACTGAAAAAGAATCTGCAAAAAGCCGGGATCAGCAAAAAAGCTGTTTATCAAAAGAAATGATCCGTATAGTACAAAAAGAAAAAGAAATACGGTCAAAGCTTGACGGAAAAGTCAAAAATATGCTATGCTTATCTGAGAATAGTTTGTGCATATTAAACAAAAACCGTTTTGAATTATGCAAAACTATTTTTCTGGTATTGTCTATTTTCTAAAGAAGGGAGAATGAAAATGAAAACAAGACATAAAATCATGAGTTTCTTGCTTTCAGGTGCTATGGTATTCAGCCTGTTGCCGGCATCGGCAATTGGTACAGTAAAGGCAGCTTCTGTGAATTATGCACTGACTGCAACAGCAACCGCATCTGGAAGTGAAACATCGGCATTTGGTCCGGAAAAGGCAAAAGACGGAGATACAACAACAAAAACTTCCCGCTGGGCAAGTGAAGAACGTGATGCAAGTGAGAGCAATCCACACTGGCTGGCCATGGATCTTGGTGAAGTCAAGACTGTAAACAGTGTTATCATCACCTGGGAGAGACGAAATCCAACCAATTATGCAATCGAAACTTCCGAAGACGGAAGCACATGGAAAGCGGTAAAAACTTTTACTTCTGCTCCTGCGGAAAAAAAGCAGATCATCAATCTGGATAATCCGGTGCAGACCAGATATATCCGTGTCCGCATCAATACGTTTAACCCAACCGCAGAAGGCATTACCTGGAAAACAGTTTCCATCTATGAATTTGAAGTTTATGGGGAAAAACAGAGCAGCGGAAGTGAAGTCTGGGATGCTCTGAACAATCTGACTGTAAAAGCAGGAGACAAAAAGTTGAATCTTCCGACCGTAGAGGGTGGAAAAGTAGAAGCCTATGCAGACTATGAACAGATCATCGACACAGACGGAACCATTTATCAGCCTCTGGAAGATAAGACCGTTTCTGTTGAATTTAAAGTTACCGATCAGAACAACAAGGTAACAAAAAAAGAGATTGCAATTACCGTTCCTGGAACGCATACAGCGACCGCAGATGAGAATGCAAAACCTGCCGTTCTTCCGGAACTGGCAGAGTGGGCAGGTGCTACCGGCAATTTCACCATCTCGAAAAACTCACGCATCGTGATCAATGCTGCTGACAAAGATACACTTTCTTCCATGGCAGAAGCATTTGCAGCAGATTATAAAGACATTGTCGGAAACGATATTTCCGTTGTATATGGAAGTGAAAGCGATGTGAAAGCAGGAGATTTTTATTTTGCATTGACAGCAAAAGGAAAAGGCCTGAAAGACGAAGGTTATCTTTCGCAGATCGGAGATTCCATCAAAACAGAATCCGAGACTGCAACAGGTGCTTACTGGGCAACCAGAACCTTCCTGCAGATTCTGAAGCAGAACAAAACGACGATTCCGAAAGGAACAACAAGAGACTATCCAAAATACAAAGTCAGAGGTGTGATCCTGGATGTCGGACGAAAAGCAACCGAACTTCAGACCGTAAAAGATGTTGCGGCAACAATGTCCTGGTACAAGATGAATGACTTACAGGTACATCTGAATGATAACCTGATCTTCCTTGAGGACTACTGGGATACCAATGCGGAGACTACGATGCAGAACAGCTTTACAAAGGCCTACGCTGCTTTCCGTCTGGAATCTTCTGTAAAAAATGATGAAGGTAAAACTGCGACAGCAACCGATCTGTATTATACAAAAGATCAGTTCCGCAGCCTGATCAAAGATTCCAGAACGATCGGTGTCAATATCGTTCCGGAAATCGATGTACCGGCACACGCACTGGCATTTACAAAAACATTCCAGAACTGTGCTTTAAAGAAAATGAATTCCAGCAATTGGAAACGTCCACTGACAGATCATCTGGATCTTTCCAAACCGGAATCCACGCAGCTGGCAAAAAATATCTTCTCCGATTATATTGATGGAGAAAATCCTGTTTTCGATGAACAGACAACCGTACATATCGGTGCGGATGAGTACGAAGACGATGCAACCCTGTACCGCAATTTTGTAAATGAAATGGATGATTATATGAAGTCCAAAAACCGAAAAATGCGTATGTGGGGCGGTCTTACCAGAATCAAGTCTGATACAGAAGTCCGCGGCGATGGTGTGGAGATCAATGTATGGAGCAAAGACTGGGCAGATCCTACGGAAATGTACAATCTTGGCTTTGAACTGATCAACTCTCTGGACTCCAATGTATATATCGTTCCGGCAGCAGGATACTATGCAGATTATCTGAATGCTGCAAGCCTCTATGCAAACTGGAAACCGAATGTATTTAAAAGCGGTAATTTAAATACAACGATTCCGGCCGGTGATCCGCAGATGATCGGTGGTGCTTACGCACTGTGGAATGACTCCATCGATACCAGAGGAAACGGTGTCACAGACTATGATGTCTTTGACCGTATCTACCAGCCGATGTCTGCACTGAGTGAAAAACTCTGGGGCGAAGGCACAAAGACCTACAGCGAAGTGAAGACAACCACTGCAAAAGTTTCCACTGCTCCGAACACCAATCCGTATCATGAAATTGAGAGTGCGGGAAGTACTTACGCAGAATACAATTTTGACAAAGAAGACGGAAGTGATGCTTCCAAGAACAAATACGATGCAGTGTCTGCTGAACATGCAACTTACACAGAAGGAAAAGTCGGCAAAGCCCTGTCTATGGAAAGTAATACCTATATTGAGACGCCGCTTGACAAAGCTCCGGCAGGAACCAGCCTTTCCTTCTGGGTGAAAAAGGCAGCAGGAGGATCCTCTGATGAACAGGTTCTGTTTGAAGGTTCTTCCACACTTGGTGATTACACGATCAAAGCCGTTCAGAAGAATACCGGAAAAGTCGGATATTCCAGAGAGGGATATGATTATTCCTTTGACTATACTCTTCCGGAAGATGAATGGGTACATCTGACGATCAAAGGTTACAAAGACCGTGCAGAACTGTATGTAAATGATTCTGACACTGCAATCCCGGCTGTTATGGATACTGCAACAAAGCTTGGTACACAGTACCGTCTTGCAACATTAAACATCCCGATCAAATACATCGGAAGCACGACAGGAAACAGTTTCAATGGTCTGATTGATGAAATCGAACTGACAAACGATCAGGATGACAGCATCATCCCTACAACGGATTTCAGCTTCACCTGTGATAACGAGCAGAATCCGGCACAGGGCAGCGACGGTCCGATCTCCAATGCATTTGACGGAGATATTACTACCTTATGGCACAGCCAGTACTCACCATCCATAAAAGCACTTCCTGCAACCTTTACCGTAGATATGGGAAAAGAATATAAGATCAACAAACTGACTTATGTTCCAAGACAGTCCGGCGGTAAAAACGGATACATCACAAGTTATGATCTGTATGTCAAGAAAGCAGAAAGTGATGACTGGACACCGGTTGTAACAAATGGTGTATGGGCATCTGATACAAAAGAAAAGACAGTGAAATTCAACACCGCTGATGCAAGATACATCAAGTTTGTTGCAAAAGAGGGAAGCAATGGTTTTGCTACTGCAAGTGAGTTCCATATCCATCAGGTTCTGAATGAAGAAGAACAGGAAGTAACAAAAGCTCAGAAAGCACTGAATGAAGCGGTAAATGACAGCAGCATAAAAGGTATCTATGAAGCTGGCAATGCAGACGGAACGTATACAAGTACAAGCTGGATAGCGTTCAAGGAAGCATACGAAGCAGCAAAAGCACCATCTGAAGGAGCAAGTGCAGAAGAACTGAAGACACTGCTGACAAATCTCCAGAATGCAAAAGCAGGTCTTAAGAAGTCACAAACAGAGACACCACCTACTCCAAACCAGACGGAAACACCGGCTACACCTGGACAGACAGAAAAACCATCTACACCGGAAAAACCGACCGTTGTTCAGAAAGTAAGCAAGAATGTTACTTACCGTGTTCTGAATGCAAAGAAAAAAACAGCCGTTGTTGTTGGTGTCGGAGGCAAAAAAGGCAAAAAAGTAACTTCTGTGACCATCGCAAAAACCGTGAAGATCAACGGTGTTACCTATAAAGTAACCAAGATTGGCAAAAACGCTTTCAAAGGCTGCAAGTATCTGAAGAAAGTTACAATCGGAAGCAATGTGAAGAAGATTGAAAAAGGTGCATTTGCAAACTGCAGAAAACTTGCAAGTATCAATATGAAAAAAGCAAATGGAATCACATCCATCGGAAGCAAAGCTTTCAGCAAGATCAATGCAAAAGCAAAAGTGAGCGTACCTTCCAAAAAACTTTCCAAATATACAAGAATGCTGAAAAAAGCTGGACTTCCAAAGAAAGCGGTTATTAAAAAATAGAAATATGCTTTAAAAGCATATCTTCCGGAAAAAGAGACGGAGAGAACAAAATCTGTTTTCTCCGTCTTATTTTTCTTTGTTTTTCGGTTGACGCTTCCGATGCTTTCGACTATAATAAAAATAGTATGGCTTTCTATGCCGCAATTTTGAAAGAAAAGAGCGAATATAATTATGATAAAAAGTATGACAGGCTTTGGAAGATATGAAAATCACCAGGGCGACCGCAAGTTTACGGTTGAGATGAAGTCCGTCAACCACCGCTATTTTGATTCCAACATCAAAATGCCGAAAAAACTCAGTATTTTTGAATCTGCTATTCGAAATCTTCTCAAAGAATATATACAGCGTGGAAAAGTTGATATTTTTATTACTTATGAGGATTTTACAGAAACCAATGTGTCTTTGAAATACAACGAGAACATTGCAGCAGAGTATGTAAAATATTATCAGCAGCTTTCGGAAAAATTTGATCTGCCAAATGATATCCGTGCCTCCGTGATCGGACGCAGTCCGGAAGTTTTCACAATGGAAGAGCAGCCGGTAGATGAACAGGAGATCTGGGCAGTCCTTGAAACAGCACTTCGTGGGGCATGCGAGCAGTTTGTAGAATCCCGCATCCGGGAAGGGGAAAATCTGAAGCTGGATCTGATTGAAAAACTGGACGGTATGCTTACCGATGTGGCAGCGATTGAAAAGCGTTCCCCGGAAATTCTTCAGGCATATCGCACCAAACTGACTGAAAAAGTAAAAGAACTGCTTCGTGACACACAGCTCGAGGAGAGCCGTATCGCAACAGAAGTGATTCTTTATGCAGACAAAATCTGCACGGATGAAGAAACGGTTCGTCTGCACAGCCATATCGAGAGCATGAAACAGACACTGCAAACCGGCGGAAGCATCGGCAGAAAACTGGACTTTATAGCCCAGGAAATGAACCGGGAGGCAAATACTATTTTGTCCAAAGCAAACGACCTGGAAACTTCCAATCTTGCGATCAATCTGAAAACAGAGATTGAAAAAGTAAGAGAGCAGATCCAGAATATAGAATAGGGGGGATACGATTGTCAGGATTGATCAATATCGGGTTTGGCAATGCAGTCAATACCGCCAAAGTCGTGGCAGTCATCAACCCGGATGCAGCACCGGTCAAACGTCTGGTGTCCCATGCAAGAGAAGAGGGACGCATCATTGATGCCACACAGGGAAGACGTACCAAGGCTGTGATCATCACGCAGGAAGACCATATCATTCTGTCGGCACTGCAGCCGGACACGATCGCAAAACGTTTTTCACAAAAAGATGCATTTCAGGAACGAGAGGCTCAAGGAGGCAGTTTATGAATAAAAAAGGCATTCTGATTATTTTATCCGGATTTTCCGGAGTAGGAAAAGGAACCGTTGTCAGACGTCTTCTTTCCGATTACGATAATTACGCACTTTCCATTTCCGCAACAACACGAAAACCACGTGAAGGAGAAGAAGACGGGGTGTCGTATTTTTTCAAGAGCAAAGAAGAGTTTGAACAGATGATAAAAGAAGACTCTTTTATCGAACATGCCAGATATGTTGAAAATTACTATGGTACGCCAAAAGCATATGTACAGGAACAGTTAGATGCCGGAAAAGATGTGATTCTGGAGATTGAGATCCAGGGGGCTTTAAAAGTAAAAGAAAAATACCCTGATGCTCTGATGCTGTTTCTGGTTCCGCCGGATGCACAGACTTTAAAAGAACGTCTGGTTGGCCGTGGCACGGAAACAGCCGATGTCATCCATGACCGTCTGGAACGTGCAGCACAGGAAGCCCAGGAAATGGGCTCTTATGAATACATTATTGTAAATGATGATCTGGATACCTGTGTGAAACAGGTGCACGAATTGATACAGAGTGCACACTGTAAGAAATCCCACAATACAGCATTTATCAAAGAACTGCAGCAGGATATGAACTGCTTTTTGAAAGGAGAATGATTTTATGTTACATCCATCTTACACAGACTTAATGAAAGTTGCAAACAGTGAAGTAAATGAAGGCGAAACACCTGTCGTAAACAGCCGCTATTCTATCGTAATGGCAACGGCAAAACGTGCCAGAGAACTGATCGACGGTGCACCGGCACTGGTATATAGCGACGGCAAAAAACCGCTGTCCATCGCAGTAGAAGAATTAGATAAAGGAAAAATCAAAATCCTGGCTGAAGATGAGAGCGGTGAAGATGAAGAATAAGAAAATTTTATTTATCTCTCTTGGCTGTGACAAAAACCTGGTTGATTCGGAAGTGATGCTTGGCATCCTCGCTGACCGCGGCTTTGAGATGACGGACACGGAAGTCGATGCGGATATTATCATCATCAACACCTGCTGTTTTATCAATGATGCTAAAGAAGAAAGCATCAACACGATCCTGGAAATGGCAGAATATAAAAAGACCGGTCCGTGCAAGGCTCTGATTGTAACGGGCTGTCTGGCACAGCGTTATAAACAGGAGATTGTCGATGAAATACCGGAAGTCGATGCGGTGATCGGTACTTCCAAGTACGATGAGATTTTTGATGCAGTAGATCAGGCTTTAAAAGGTTCTCATTTTCTGGATGTAGATGATCTTGACCGGCTTCCGTCCGTACCCGGCAAGCGTATTCTGACAACAGGCGGGCATTATGCACATCTGAAGATTGCAGAGGGATGTGACAAGCACTGTACCTACTGTATCA
>OHAD01002349.1_pt1 | contig 14776 bp, 22 predicted proteins | sample 1577011 | NCBI WGS metagenome assembly OHAD01 (sample SAMEA3541510, study PRJEB24748) | human gut metagenome | biome: human gut; feature: human-associated habitat; material: faeces | place: China | collected 2012
CCCCAAAGGTACTACCACAACCAAAGATAACGAAATATCTTCAATCGTTATACACGACAATCGACTTATTGTCGTGAACTTAGCCAAATATCTCTTTCTTCTCTGCAAGCTTTCAGTGTTGGGGCTACAGTTGCAAACAGATCACCTGATTCTGTTCGATAATCATACTGATACATTCGCTTTGGTTTACCTTTGATTTTCACTGTGAAGGTGCAATAATTCTCTTTACCTGGATCGCATACACTACAACCATTTTTGTTTATTGAGTTCATAATCGTATTCATTGTGGCGGCCTGAAGGCTACCGGATTAATATCATAATAACTTTTTCAACTTTCTAACTGCCTCTTCTCTTGATTTAGCCCATACAGCAGGATTTAGGTCACCGTCTTCATTTATAATTTCAGCAGCCAGATACCAGTAAGATGAATTAAGATCATTTTCTTTAGCAAAGTTTCTAGCTTCTCTCATTGTTTCGCATTCATGAATTACATTTGTTGTACCTGGATAGCAAACAGCTACAAGGATTGCTATTTCAAAGACAGATCCATGTTTTTTGTATCTTATTGTACTCATTGCTTTATTGTTGTGCAGGGTTTTCACCCTGCTAGTTAATGCTATTATTAAATGCCACAAAGTTTTGAAACTTTCAGTAACTCTTTATCACTCATAAATATGAGGTCAAAGAAAACACCTTCATCAAATGCCTTATTTTGCAGCATAGCTGCTGATTTCATTTCAACCATTATTCTGGTAATCATTTCACCTTTTACTTTATCACTCATTCTTGTTTTCATAATCGTATATCTTTTAATTGTTATTACTTCGTTCTGATGATGCAAATGTATATCTTTTATTTGATTAAAGTATATACTTTTATTGATTTAACATAAGATTAACATTTGATTTTAGTATATACTTATAATATCATTTATATTTGCACAAAACTTAATATAACAATGGTAGGAACAAAAGGAAAATCAGGTGGAAAACGTGATGGAGCAGGACGACCGTTAGGGGTAAATCAGAAAGCTGTATTGGTCAAATTTGATATTGATTTACTTGATTATCTCAACTCAAAAGACAATAGAAACCGTTTCATCAATGACTGCATCAGAGAAAAAAAAGAGCGAGAAGAATAATTTCTCGCTCACTCATTGATTAACCCTTTAATTTTTAACCGATTCACGATTTCGGTGTAAAGATACTCTATATTCCCGCTAAAATCTCCATAGTTCTGATACAGAAACACGACATCAGCACAATTGTCGGAAATTGTACTCTTTGATTGAACCCCCAACACCCTTGACATTTCCTCACGTAACCCGGCAGTCATTTTCCCACCGGCAAGAGAGCTTGGAGAAAACAGGTACAAGATTATGAATATAAATTTCTTCCGTTGAGTAACGCTGTCAATGTTTGGCGGGCATCCTCTTTTATTCAAAATTTCAACGAATGTCTTATAAACTTCTTCGATAAGGCTTTTGTCTCTCAAAATCGGTGAAGTCAAAACGTTTTCTTCCTCTGTAAGTTCTGACTTCTCAATACGAATCTTTTTAAGACGAATTATTTTATTAAAATCCAGTTCCATAACACGATTATTTTAAAAGTAAATAGTATATTTGCATCATAATCGTGTAAGATTTGGGAGAACTAATGCTTGGTCGTGCTCGCAGGTTCTCCCTTTCTATTTTAAAGACCTATCCCTTTTAAGAATGGTTTTTGTTTTCTCTTGTCAACTTCCCTACTCCATATTGAGGCGTTATAGATAGAAGTTGCATATAATCTCAATTCCTCGCTATTAGCAAGAAAATCTACTCGTAATGCCATTTTTCATTTGATTCAGCATACAAGTTCTGGTCAATATAATTATCCATAATAGTTATTGATTTTATTTTCTAAAAAACATATCTCCCGAAATAGATCGGGCTGTATCATCACCGGTTAGTCGAATATACCGAAAGAAGTTCTGTTCGGTCCGGTGCCCGGTGAGTTTCATTATCTCAAACGTCTTCATTCGTCCTGTTAAATACATATTTGTTGCTGCACTCCTCCTTGCAGTATGACTACTTATCAGCTCCCACTTTTCACGGGTAACGGTCTTCATTTCGCCACCCTTAGTGAACGAATAGGTTACAAGATCATTCAATCCGATTTCCCGCATGATCACCTTTAAGTACTTATTGAAGTACTGGATGCAAAGACCACGAGGAACAAAGCCGCTATACTTGGCAAATATTTCTTTCACATAGTCGTGAACTGGGACTTTTACATCAACATTCGTTTTCTTGGTACGTTTTACAATGTATCCGTTTTGCAGGTCGGTTGCCGTCAATGTGGAATAGTCGGAATATCTTAGCGCAGTCAGGCAACCAACAACAAACAGATCGCGGATACGCTCTTTCGCCTTTCTCTTGTCCTGCTTCTCAAACTTGTAGTAGTATATCCTAGTGATTTCATTCATTGACAGGAATACAGCGTTTGTTGGTTCAGTCCTCAAATCAATTTCATCGTAGGTATTATCTACTGCATAGTTGTACTGAGATGCCCGTCGGATGAGTGTTTGAATTTTCAGGATATATCCGACAATGGTATTATGTCTCAGGTCCTGGTCTTCAAGATATATAATGAAGTCATCTATAAATTCAGCCGTCACCGAGTTCGTGAAGATGTCACAATCAAACTCTGAGGAGAAGTTATCAATGTGTTTTATGATCGCATCGTAAACGGCTGCATAGTGTTCAGACTTGCGTCTGCTTCTCTTTTCAAGCACATCCCGGATGAAGTCAGTGAAGTATATTCCTTCTAAAGGTTTCTCCTGTCGGAAGTGATTAATGTAGTCCTTACGCACTTGGGCGGTCCGGACCGGTTGTGATAATTGTAATGCTTTGGCTGTATCATTTTAAAGGGTTAGTTACTATGTTTATTGAATATCATTCCGAGGTGCTCCTCGATATGATTCGTTATTACTTATTTATACCAATCCTTGAAAATTCTTCAAAGATTGGCAAGATTCTATTCTATTTAAAGTCATCTTTTGTCTTTTTTTCTGCGCTACGCTGCGTAACATTTTGAATATATGCACTTTACACATCTACTCAGAAATTGCAAGCCACTTCTGCGACAAATAATGTCTTATTCGACACTAAAATTCTACATTGCTTTACGTAAAGCCACCTTTTGTCTTTTTATTATCCTACTTTCAAGCTAAACTAAGTAATATCCTGATAAACAAAACAATATAACATCATTAGGTAAATAGAACGAAAGTCATTTTCTGTCATCAAATAGAATTATCAGCTAAGTGACAAAAGATGACTTTAAGTTCATAGATTATCTTCTGTGGAGTATAGTAAGTAATAAGTCCTCTTTTGTCACATAGGGGATTTAAGACTTCGAACTACATCTAATACTAATTATAAAGTCACCATTTGTCACCACTTTAGATCTATCCCTGATAAGAATAAGAAGCCACTTTATTTTCGAACTATTATGTTGTGGTTTGCCTATATTTGCGTAAAATATTAATAATCAACTAAATACATTTATTTTTATCTCTTAAAATAGTTCCTATTCATTCCAAAAATATATTTCTGCGACAAAAGATAACTTTAGGACACAAACTTAAAGTCATCTTTTGTCGCAAATATCTGTATTAGCATCATAATACTTTTGCACTCAAAATCTAAACAGGAAACATGTGTAGCTTTTTAAAGTTCTTCGAGTATTCTTTATTATTAGTCAAACAGTTTAAATTCATAAACCCAAACAAAAGGATTACTATCCCACGTACCTTTGCCCGATACTTTGTCTATCAATTCTTCAAATGCATCACGAGGATTACTGTAGTCGGGTATATCTGCACCCGTAAATGAGTAAAAAGGAATATCCTTTTGTCCAGCATCCCATTCGGAAACTCCCTCTTGCAAGCAATCTTCATCGGATATATCTTGCAAACGCTCTACTCTTGCATTGGTTATCTTGATGTGATGTTTGCAAGCATACGACTTAACGAACATCTTGTTATTCCAGCCCGCGGAATCTTTCATGAGACCGCGAACACTCAAATCTTTCGGATGTCTATCTAATGAGTCTGAATCATAGCCTGAATCCTTGTAGCTCTGTGCAATTGAGAGCACTTCACCGACTTGAAATTTAGGAAATATTTGACCGCCATCAATCATGCGTTCATCTTCATCATGCAGACACACTTCGACAAGCTCCCCAGAAGGTCTTCTGCAAACAAAATATCCAGCTACATTTTGACCTCTGAATTTTGAAGGATATGTAATAATACGCCTTGTCATAGTCTTTCGACCATTTAGCACAGCCTGCGTTAAGCCGTACTTATCATTGAACATTATTTTCTTCATTTCTGTCTTGATTTGTATTATTTAAAAAATCCCAATTCTTTACTTAGTCTCTTTTTTGCTATGTCTATATAGTTAGGATTAAGCTCAGCTCCTACATAATAGCGGTTGAGCTTCCTGGCAACTACGGCCGTAGTACCAGAACCCATGAATGGGTCAATTACGATACCATCTTCAGGGCAGCCCGCTTTAATGCAATCAACTATCAAATTCTCTGGAAATACTGCAAAGTGTGCATCTTTATAAGAGGATGTTGGAATGTGCCAAACTGAACGTTTATTAGCTTTGTCTGCATACTGATATTCACGTGTCGTACTCTTCCGGAACATCGGATTGGATTCCTCCAAATTGTTAGCAGTCGCAAAAGCCTTATATCCTACATTCTCAACTTTGCCAAGCCTACTTTTTACGCTTTGAGAAGCTGTCTGCTGAATAGATTTACTATCAAAATAGTATTTTTTACTCTTTGATAAGAGAAAGATGTATTCATGCGACTTCGTACATCTATCCGTAACACTTTCCGGCATCGGATTAGGTTTACTCCAAATGATATCCTGACGCAAATACCAACCATCGGCACGAAGAGCAAAAGCAAGCATCCACGGAATGCCTATTAAATCTTTATTTTTGCATCCCGTACACTGTTTTACCAATGTAGCTTTACCAAGTGTCCCTCTATTTGTTCCTTGCTTATAATTCATTGCATTATCTGGGAAACGCGCTGCACCTTTCATGGAACCAGCATAGCTGTCTCCGATATTCACCCACAATGTACCATCGTTTTTTAAAACCCGATAAACCTCATGGAATACATTCACTAATTTCTCAATATATTCTTCCGGAGTTTTTTCAAGTCCTATTTGAGCTTCATTGCCATAGTCACGTAGCCCGTAATATGGTGGAGAAGTAACACAGCAATTAATACTCTTATCTGGAAGTGATTGCAACCAAGTAAGACATTCTGCATTATATATTTGATTTAGATTCATATCTACTTTTGTTATTCGTCAAGTTTATTACAAAATTCCTTTAGCCAAGTGCATTCATCACATTTCCTATCTTGTTGGAACCTTGACCAGCACGGACAATTCTGTTTGAATGATTCAATAGCTTTTGACTTCATAAAGTCCATGCCTTGTTGATATTTCTTTTGCCCGTTGGTAACTGATTGTTCGATGAGATTATTTGCACCCTCTTCAAGTGCCATATTTATGGCAGTCAGGGCAATTTCAGTGAATACAACTGTTTGCCCGGCAGTTACTTCAATATCAGTAAGTGAGTTATTCTCTATTAATTCTTTTGCTTTCATAATATTCCTTTATTGTATTGATCGTCTTCCCGATATCAGGAAAACGTTTTGGTTATTAAATAAAAAAAATAGCGATCTGATAGACCACTATGTGAGTATCATCTCCGGGACGATCCTTTCAGTTCGATAGTATTAAAAAGGCTGTTCATTCTCCTCCTCTTTTATACTATTATTTGTAATTGGTACACTATCCAGCTCATAGAAACATGTAGTACAAGCATTGAATCCGCAGATAAATCGTAGCAGTCCTATGTTTCGTCCTTTAGCAATATCTATCATAGCTGTCCCTCTAGTATCTACATTGGAAAAATCGTTCGGATAAGATTTCTTATTGACTTCAGGACGGTAGATAAGAATGACTACATCGGCGGCTTCTGCTATTTGTCCACTGTCACGAAGCCGGGCCAACGTAGGAACCGGATTCATGGTGTCTCTATTCAATTGTGATAGGGCTATAATCCAAATATCAAGTTCTTTAGCTAAATTCTTTAATCGCCTAGCCACATCTCCCATCTGCTGCTCTTTATTTGCCCCTTTCATGTTGACATTGAGGATTTGCAAGTAGTCAATTATAGCACCATCTATCCCGAATTTAAGTTTCATGTACCGGATGGACGAAATGATAGTATCGATATTTGAAGTACTTCTATCATCAAAATAGATTCCTGTTCCAGAAATCTGCCCGATTCCTTTATCAACAGCTTGTATCTGTGAATCTGTAAGACGTGAATACATGATATGATTTGCAGGTACTCCACTCTCCATAGAAAGAATACGAGCTGTTATTTGCTCTTTTTTCATCTCCATTGAATACATGGCAACCTTCGCACCAGTGTAAGCTGCATTACGCATGATAGACACAGCCAGGGACGTCTTTCCTTGTGATGTCTCTCCTGCAATGATTATCAAATCCGATTTTTGCAAACCTCCTGATTTGGAATCCAGCTTCTCAAATCCAGTGTATGTACCAGTAATCGGCTTATTTCCTTTAAGATTCTCATTAATCATTCCATAGACATTTTCAAGACCATCATTGATTGTCGTTACCGTCGTACTGCTTGACTTAAACAGGGATGAGAGCTCTTCACTAACAGAATTTGTTACATCAAGGATATCCTCTGCTTCTGAATAAGAGTTTGATACTAGATACTGTCCTATATCCCAAAATTTACGTCTTATCGCTAAGTCATGCAATCTTGCCGCATACTGGTATAAGTCAAACGTACCGTTAGAGACAATTTCCATGTATTCCACAAGATCGAACTTCACCCCATTGGCTACAAGTTTGTTTCTAACCATCACTAGATCCGGCCGTTCACCGGATGAAGCTACTTGAAGCACCGCTTTGTATATCTCTTTATGAAAAGGATTATAGAATGAACTTTCATTCAACAGTTCACGAACTTCTTCAAATGCGTTTCGCTCAGTAATAATGGTACCTAAAACTATTTTCTCCGCATCATTATCCCGTAATTGCACATTAACTTCCATATTCTTTTTTTGCCCAGTTTGAAACTGTTTTATATAAATTTGTATAACGTTTACGCAAATCCTTTCTGTTTTCGATCTGCTCAATAATATCTGCAATCTGTTGCCCTGTATATTTCTCTTTGAGTTTTAGAAACTCAGATTCTGTAATTTGGGAAGAGAAATTTTTAGGGTTACTACAAAAAGAAGCGTTGCGTTCTAACCAATTATTGAATTTTAGAAAATCAGGATTCGCATAAGCGGGTGAAGAAGCCATGGCTTCTTTCTTATCTCCGTTAGGAGATTCTTTCTTATCTTCCTTTTCCTCTTCCTTTTCCTGCGACGTGTTCACTATGTGTTCACTATGTGATAACGTGGTGTTCACTATGTTACTTATAACTTCCTGTGGTACAATGAATTTCTGATAACGTTTGTCTATCAGCTGATGATCACGGAAAGTACGAATTACATAATAGCTTTCTCCTTTGTGGATAACAGGTATTATCATTCGGGCTTTCTCCAGAGAATCAAGCCATTTTTTTAGTTCAGACGTTCTTAAATTCTCATCGTATGGAAATATAAGTGACTTTAGGATCACGGCATTATTTTTAAACACACCTTGATCGTCTGCAAAATTGAGCAAACCTATAAAAAACAGTCTACATGGCATGGACAGTGCGCCTACTTTTTCGTCAATCCAAAACTCAGGTTTTATTGTCCTTATTCTTGCCATTGATATTTTGTTTAATTAAATAATAAAAATTAAGATCTCCACTTCTAAGGCATTTAGGGATATGTTCAATATCTTGTATCACTTTTTTTATAGCTTTCATATTAAATCGCATGAATACAGTTTCGTTTGCTATCAGCTACAAAACGTTTGTTTAATAAAATACAATAGACTATTCTAGGATTTCCCTCAGACACCGGAATTAATGTCCCTCTTTTGCATTTAGCACATGTATCCGGACGGATTACTTGCTTTTCGTTTTTCTTAGCCATGATTTAAAATCTTACGTTAGTTAATTGTCTTCCATTGGAGTAAACGGCCCATTTACCATTTCCTCCATCAATCAAATTCAGATCAGACACCTCACCGAATCGTTTTACGTTTCCGCATAAGTCAACAATCCAACCACACTTCTTAGACGGATGAGGACGAATAGCTCTGCCAACTATCTGATACCACATAGCTAGTGACATTGTAGGGCGTGCCATAACGATAGTATCAAGTTCGGGATAGTCAAATCCTGTAGTTAATACTCCGACATTCGCTACAACCGGGATCTCACCTGATTTGAACGCTTCGAGTGTTCTTTCTCTTTCGGTTTTTGGCGTGTCACCCGAAATAATTACACATCCTGGAATAGACCAGGTAAGCCGTTCTGCTTCTTTCAAGAACCGGGTGAACACTAAGATACCTTTCCGTTTACCGCCTTGAATAGGATTCATCAACCTTTGGACAATATGAACCAAATAGCCGTAAAAGTCGATACGTTCATATTCCTTCTGGACTGACTTGTCCGTATAGTCGGCACCGGTGGTGTTCGTTTTGAGGTTAAGTTCGTTCCATCCTATGGGATTCATAGGATAGTAATTCAATTTAGCCAAGTAACCCATATCAAGTAAAGTAGATACCTGTACATGGTATATTACATCGTAAAACACATGAGGCTTAGTCCGGGTGATAAATTTCAGCATAGAACCAAAATCACGACTTGAACTTAAACGATATGGTGTCGCTGTCAGCCCTAAAACTTTGCACTTCACCGCATCGAAGAAATCCTTGTACATTCCCTCTTTGGGATTCACAAGGTGACATTCGTCCACGATGATGTTCTTGAAGTGAGTAAAGAGTTCGGGATGATTCTTTACGCTGCCAATTGTAGCAAATGTTATCCGGCTTATATCCTTCGAGTTGAAGGAAGCCGAATAGATGCTACAATCAAGAATACCGTATGAACATAGTTTCTTGAAGTTCTGTTCGAGTATTTCCTTACTTGGCTGGAACACTAAGGTATGTCCGTCAAGCCTTGCAGCTATATCCGCAATGATGAGCGACTTGCCACTACCTGTAGGCAAAACCATGATAGCGTTTGTTTTCTTTGCCTTATTGTTGAAGAAAGAAACGGCTGCATCAGAGGCTTTCTGTTGGTAATCTCTTAATTTGAACATATCGGTATAATTTCAAATTCTATTCTTGGATTCACTTTGTCGATAAACTTCTCTGCTACTATCTTCACACAGTTACGGTCGTTCTTGATAGCCTTACAGCCTTGCAGGCAGTCAAGAACCGTTTTGAAGCAGTTATCAAGGTCTGGTCTCTGGTTCTCGTAGAACACGCTCAAATGAAGTTCAAACAACGCTGCAATATTTCTATTGCGGTATTGACTGCATTGTAGATAAAACGACTTCTCGTAATCCTTTAGAGCCGATTGCTTGGCAAGGCTCCCATGACCGTTCAATGTTATTACCTTGTAACAGTTAGATTTACTGGGGACTTTCCCATGAATAATTTGTTTCATATACTGAAGTGATGATTAATTGACATTTGAAGTTCTTTTCTTTCGTCCTCATCTTTTATGGATGACAAACCTTTTTCAATGTGGTGTTTGATTTGTAAGCATTGACATCGAAATTGTCTATCATCGTCAAACAGGGTGTGATGATACCTGCAAAGAGGAATTATATTCCAGTCTTTATCAGCATATCTGCCGAACAAGCTCTTTGGCAAAATGTGAGCCGGATCGCATCCGCTTCTTCTACACAGAAAGCATTCATCATTCATGCTTCTTTTTATCTTATCTATTCGCCTGTCACGGCTTGCTGTCTTCTTACTTACTTTCTTCATATCTTGCTAATTAAAAGTCCCTCACACATAATCATGTGAGGGACTAAACATTATGCCAACGTGCCGATGGCTGCGTACCGATAAAGTGCTCTGCAGAGCTAAAGCCACTATTGCTTAATCTTCGCTTGGGTTTGTGGACGGTAGAGGAATCGAACCTCTCAGACTTGCTTTTGCAAGCCAGTTCCATGCAACCGCCCGTTTGCCTACCATATCTTCACAGATGTAGTAGGTAGGTTAACAAAGTTATTCTTTCATCTCAACGTATGCTATTGAGAACTCTTGAGGGATGAACCGACCGACAGGGATAGGCTTTGCAGATTCAACCATTGCGTGAATTTCTTCTTTATCATACTCACGTCCGGCTATCTTTGCTTCTTCCTCTCTTTTATCCTGTTCCTTTTTCAAATAGTCAGTGATAATCATCATAGCACGGTCAACATTGAAGGTATGAACTACGAATGTATAGGTAGATTCACTACCACTATTTCCGAAAATAATTCTTGATTCAATCTGATAAAACTTCTTTTCGTCCGGCTTTTCACCCTCTTCATTATCTCCTTCCACATTCAAGTCTTTTTCCTCCCAATCCAATGGCAAGGTGTCAATCTTTCGTTCTTTCAATGTATCAGTAAGAATAATACAGGTGTCGAACTCTTTCACCATCACAATGGTAAAGCCGAAGGAATAATTGAGTTCGATGTAATCCTTCAAGATTAGTAAAGCAGAATCCAAAGTACTTGCATAAAATAGGAACTTGTGTTTCTTATCTTTAATTTCAGCCTGGGCAATATATGGATGAAGACGAGTACTTGGCTGCTCATGAGCGATACGCTTTTGGTTACTGACCTCTACTTCTTTTATATCTCCGGCTTCCATAAAAAAACGAATTTGCGCTAACCGGTCTTGGTCGATTAAATCACCACGCTCAAAAAGTACCTCATTTCGTTCGATTGATACTACCTCCCCGGTATTTTCATCTACAAAATCTTCTGTCCATCCTTTTAGGACACGCTTTGCAAGATACATATTCAACATCTTGCGAGGGTCGGATGTTACATACCGTTCCTCCGTTTTTCTTGTTTCGACAATCGGTTTCTTTGTTGATAAGAACCGACCTTTATCATCTCGATTACTCATTTTAAATAAATTCTTTATTAAGTTCAATTTCCTGCTGTGCATAAACCAGCATTTGATATTCATTAGCGGCAGGCAGATAAATACCCGCCTGTGCTGCGCTCCAGTTACGAAAACGGTCAATCGAAAGAGTCATTTCACCTGTTGTCAGTTCAGCAGAACTACGCAAGCAGGTTACTTCCTTCCCTTTCTTATTAACCGCCTTTCTCTCAAACAAATCACGGTTGCAAGTCCTTTTGTAGAAGTCAATTTTAGCTTCGTCAAGACTGCAACCGTATTCACTACCGAAATACCCTAAAAGAAGATGTAAATAGCTGTTTTGAGCAAGCGTGCGGTTAGGTAACTTCTTTTTTACTTCTACTACCGCACGTTCTTTGAACAACTTATTTACATACTCCTTGAACTTGGGTACTTGGTATTCATTCTTCAAGTCGAACAACATACTTTAAAAAGGTAAATCGTCCTTTGCATTACCATTCGCATCAACCGGCGGTGGAAAATCTGGTGTTTGATTCTGCTGCGGTTGTTGTACTGGATGCTGGACTGGTGAGGCTTGTGAGGATTGCGATACACCGCCACGCACCTCTATTTTATAGCATCGAATAGATGCCATACGTTTAAGTTCTCCGTCTTGATTCGTCCATGAGCGACCTTGTAACGTAAATGATACAGTTACCGCATCATCAATTTTATGTCGGTCAAGTTCAGCACATTTGTCACCTGAGAACTCTAAAGGTAGAATATTCTCATACTCGCTACGCTCACCCGTATAAGGGTCATACGTGGTTGCATCAAGAAGAAATTCCCGTTTGGTAAATGAAGTACCTCCGTTTTTGGATGGTATTTGGACGGTCTGACCAATTTCGAGAATCCGTCCGGTTATTTTATTTGCCATTAATTTTCTCCTCCAAATATCTTTTTATCAGTGATTAAACTTCTGTTCTCTTCCAAGAACCGGATAAACTCCTCACAATGATTAGTAAGAATAGGAATATCACGTTCAGGATTGAAAACGTATGTTTCTGTATAGGTATCTACCACATAACCACCCTTGTTAAACTCTACAATGTTGTATTCAAAGATACGTACATCTGAACCATTCTGCATTAAAGCATATGGGTAAACAAGGTGTTGGTGATGGTCTTTGAACTTTCCTACAGTATAACTGCCGGTTGTTTTGATATCGTGAACACTGGTAGGCATCAGTTCATCTATCAGACCGTACACCAATACATTACCGTATACAGTTGGCAGAATCGCTTCTACTCTCTGTTGGGTTAACGCTCCTTTGTAATAGTTTGCAAACTCACGGCAGAGGTCAATGTGAAAAGTGAATGTGCGATTGTTGTAAACGGCTTTTATTCCGTAAAGTGTTCCATCATCGTGATATGCCTTGCTGATTTCCATTATAGAAGATTTACGGTTTTCAATCATACAATCAATGATTTCATTGAAAGCCGTGCCACGGTCAGCCGCTTCACTGTCGAAAGGTTTTCGGTTGATACGGTCTATCAGTTCTTGAAACTGCAATTCGTGAAATTCTTCGGGAGTATGAGGAGGATTATCACTCCATCCCCAATACTTATCCCAAATTACATCACTATTCAGATACCCCCAAAAGGCATCAAGAATTGTAGCATAAAAGCGGTACTTAAGCTGCATCTGAATAGGTTTTAGTTTCTTTGTCAAATACCAACCCCAAAGAGTTTACTTTGGCTGCAAACAGGCTTCTCGCTTTTATTAGAGAACTACCAACGTGTTCAAACTCATTGATATGTGAAGCGAACTCATTAGCGGAGTTGGCATCCGTGATAAATTCAATGCTTTCTTTTATTTCTTCTATCACCTTGTCATACTTTTCCTGCGCTTCCTTCTTAGCCGCCAGCATACTTAAATATGAATTGATTATCTTAGTGGTGATAAAGTCGTTCTTTGCGGTCGGATTACCGTTCTTATCAACGATAGTAGGCACCTCCATTACAGAAGGTAGATTGCAAGTGTTCTTGCCGTCATTTCTTGAAGTCGGGTCAAAGGTTATGGTACGTCTCTGTATGCCTCTCTCGCTCTTCATTTCAAGATAACCAAGCAAATCCAATTCAGTAACGATGGAGTTGTAGGATTTCTCACGTAAGGCAGGAATGAACACCGTATCATCACCTTCTTTTCTTGTATCACGGTGGGCAACGAAAATAATATGCTTGTTCAGACTTGAGAGTGTTCTTGTCATCCAAGAAAATTCAGCATTGATACCACTCCAATCCCTGATAGACGGTTGGCGGCTACCACATTTATAAGTAATGATAAAGTCCATCATCTTACCGATAGTATCAACAACGATTGTCTGATAGCCTGATAAATCTTCTTGCAAGACTTGTTGAACATCACTCCAAGAAGTGACCTGTACTGTGTCTATGTTTTCCAAATGTGCCATATTCATACGTTTCACCCCGTTATCGAAATCCAATAACAAAGGTTTCGGGGCACTCAATGCTACCGTACTCTTTCCCATACCGGCTTGACCGTAAATCATCATTTTTACTGTGGTAGGGATTACTAATTCATTACTTTTTTTGATAAGACTCATAATCGTAAAATTTAAAGGGTTAATTATATTCTTTGTTCTTTAGAATCAATAGCGTAAAGAAGCACATCACAAGCATTGATTGCATAAGGAGACATTTTCGTGGTTCCGGTCTTTTCTGCCCGTATTTTCTTTTCTGCTATCAGCTTTTCAAGCCTATAGCGACCGCCTACAAACTCTTTTGCTTGCTCTTTATTGAGAGAAACTCTGCTACCTATTCGATAGAGAGTATTTAGTTTTGCTTCTGCATTCATTCTGACCTCCTTACTCTTTCAATAGTTTCAACTCTTGTTCTTCTTGCCCTTCTCATATCACTCTGTTCGTGATAAAGCGATATAGAAAATACACACAATAAACTACAAGCAATTACAGATCGGACAATAGGAGAAAAGTCAAAAGTAAACTCAACTCCTGAAAGTCGTTCATAAAACCGCTTGCATAATTCCCTGCCATTTTTCACTTGGAGAATCTTGAAGGCGTTTTGCAGTTGGTTGTTTATCGTGCTGAACGCCCTGCATTTCGCTTCCGCTATCTCTTCTTTTTCAAGTCCGGATATGTACATCTGAGTGGTTAACTCGCATTCCGGTGTTAGCTCGGTTAATACTCTTTTCATAATCGTGTAGGCTTAAAAGAGTTACTTCATGTTGTTGATGATAAACATTTTACCAATCCTCTTATTTACAGATATTGTATAAAGAGGTTTATCTTCGGGAACGACAACACCCTCTTCTTTTGCTTTTTTACTGATCCTGTAAGCATCCTGTCTATATCCGTCTACATCTATTTTGTCTGTAGAAATAGACTTTGTTTTACCCGCCTTGACACTTAGGATAATTTCTCTAATAGTTTTCTTAGCCATAAGATTAAATATTAATTAATAATAAGAGGTAAGCAGAAGATTCGAACTCCCGACCTTAGTTGTAAATACCCGTACAACTACGCTCTGCCACTGAGCTAACTTACCAAATGAGAAAGGTGCACTATCTTCACAGACAATACACCTTGAACACACAAACATAAAATAAAACACGACAAAATATTCTAAATGCCATTCTTGTACGGTGT
>OHAD01002352.1_pt1 | contig 14761 bp, 16 predicted proteins | sample 1577011 | NCBI WGS metagenome assembly OHAD01 (sample SAMEA3541510, study PRJEB24748) | human gut metagenome | biome: human gut; feature: human-associated habitat; material: faeces | place: China | collected 2012
GAGATAAGCGGGATCGAACCGCTGACCTCTTGAATGCCATTCAAGCGCTCTCCCAAAGCATGATTTCTATGCCCCCACCAAAAAACAGGCGCTTGATGTGCGCCCCCAGACGTGCTGCATATTTCCTTATTCCTCTTAGCCGCTTTTCGCATGGCTTTTCCAGCTCGAATGACCTTATTATATGTCCGGCCCTACTGCCTGTCAAGCTGTGAATGTTTGTCCCGGTGCCTTGATGTTCTCCAGACTGACCAAAAACTGCTCAACGCTGATATTCAGTTTCAATTTCAGTTGGTAGCCCCGGTAAACGTCCACACGCTCTATCATACGGGCAACAATCACTTTCTTTGCAGAAATGCTGGCTGTTTCATAGGCGGCAGACCATTCTAAAAGGTCGTCGTACTGCTGGCTCCGCACCTCGATCTGCGAATCGCTCTCGGTGTAGTCCTTCTCTGCCTCATTTAAGGCGTTGCGGAGTTCGTCACATCGCTGGCTCTGTTCCTGAATGACGCTGTTCAGCAGTTCCGGCGAAAAAGCGCTGGCCCCGGTCAGGGCATTGACAATCTCGCTTTTCAACCGCTGTAAATCCTTTTCCGCCTTTTCATAGTCTTTTTGCGCTTTCCGCAAAAAGGCTTTTTTCGCGTTTAGGTCGTTGCTGACACAGGCGGTTACAACGTCTTTTCGATTTAGGCTGCGCACTCTGGAAAAGATGCCTTGGATAATGGAGTCTATCATGGCGTCCAGCTTTTCCACGGTGTAGCCGGTCTGGCCGTCACATTCGCCATGGGTGCGGCTCTTGGTCTGGCAGGTGTATCTCATACGGACTACATCTGTTCCGTCCTGCCTGCGTCGTCCTTTGCCGCTGGTCGTGATGCACAGCCGAGCGCCGCAATGGCCGCAAAAGATATTGCCTGCCAAAAGCGACTTTCCACGGGTGTTCAGTGGTTTCGAGCGAATGGCCTCCTGCCTGCGGGAACGTGCCGCCAGCATTTCCTGCACAGTAGCAAATGTTTTATCATCAATGATACGCAGTTGCTCCTGTACCTCGGAACGGCTCTCGCCGCTCCGCAAAATGCCGGTATAGAGGATATTTTTCAGCATCCCTTGGATTGACGCAGGGTGCCAGTTCTTGCCGGAACGATTTTTGATGCCCTTGGCGTTCAGGTGATTTGCGATCCGCTGGGCACCGTAGCCCTCGTCTGCGGCAAGGCGGAAGATGATCCGCACGACAAATGCCTCTTCCTCGCAGATCGCAAGGTCGAAAACCTCCTGCTTGCGGCGGTTGGTGCGCCCCAGCTTGACGTACCGATAACCATAAGCGCAGAGGCCGCCGGTAAAGCAGCCCTCTTGCGTCAGGACGCCCATGCTGTTGGAGGTACGGGCAGAAATCTTCTGGCTCTCGCCGTCGGCCTGCCAGTAGCGGATATAGTTCGTCAGGCGGTCGGTATGGGTTTCGATGCGCTGTTCGCCCTCTAAGGCGCTCCAGACCCGGATATTGTTTGCAATCAGCCACTCCACGACAAACGGGGTTTCATCAGAAATGCGCCCGATGCGGTCAAACATGAACACCAGCAGAATATCAAACTTGCCCTGCTTGGTGTACTCTTTAATCAACTGCACCTTGTCCCGTCGTGCCGCTCTGACCTTATGACCGGAAACGCCTTCCTCCTGAAGTTCACAAACCAGCGTCCAGCCCATCCGCTCACAAAATTCCCGGCACCGTACCCGCTGCATGGGAATATCCGGCTCGTTGTCGTCTGTGTGGTAAAGCTGCTTACCTGTGGAAACACGATACAGGCACAGGACCCGCGTTCCCGGCTCGATGTAGTCGGGCAGGTTCAGCCTCCAGCCGGTGAGTTTATCGAAATCATAACTTGGGATAATGCTTGTTTCAGTCATTGCCAATCCGTCCTCTCAATGCAGTATGAGATGATGAATCGGCATATCCTAAGTATGTAATTTTCAAGGTACATACGGGAGTTTTCCCATTCATATTATCTCATATTTCAACTGTTTTGTCCAATTTCGCAGAAATTTTGCTGCGGCGCTTTCAGTATGGCGCCTACCAGAATCGTCTTGATCTGCTCATAAATATCGGGGTTGTTCTGCGGGGAACAGATTGCCGTGACTGGACAGCCCTTGACCACCATATTGATAATGTGCTGCTCACGGTCCACGGAAGAGATGGTGACATCTTCGTTTATCTTTTGCAAAACCGATGCCTCCTTTGATACGACAAAATCCGCACCGTTGAGCGGTGCGGATTTTCAGGTTCACAATCGTATGTCAAAGGCATCTCAAACGGCGACGGGCAAGGTCGCTCCATAGGATTTAACGTGCCTCCCCCCATTCTTGTGGCGGGGCGCTCTACTCTGTGACGTGTAGCCAGCGCAAGTATCATCATACCCGTATGCGTGTCGTGGCCGACAGCCCTTGCCTTGTGGCTGCTTGCGGCGCTGGTGTTGCTCGCTCTATCCTCCCGGCCTGCACCTCCTTTCGGGGAAGGTCCTCTTGGCGCACCCGCCGCCCGGCTCGACACATACGGAACGTATTTGATAGCCCTATTCAGTTGTGGGATATTTTGGGTAGGCTGCTTGTCAGCCTGTGAAAGCGCACCTTGCTCTGCAAGATGCGCTTTGGCAGTATGGCAAGCGGTTACTGCTCCAGCGTTTCGCCTTTGGGGAGGCGGTGGTGGTCATAATGGAAATAGACCGCCGACATATACTCTGAGATAATCAGGTTTTTGATTTCCTCGTCAACAACATCGTGGGGGTTGCCGTACTCGTCATACATCCGCCGCTTGGAGAAGTGGGCGATATACGGCTCATAATGCCGGACAATCTCAATCATGGCCTCGTCATCGCCCTGCTTGGCTGCGCAGATGGTTTCATATGTGATCCGCTGGTTACGCTCCATAGCCCATTGCCTCCAATATCGCCTTTAGGCTGCTTAGTGCCGCGCTGCGGCGGCGGTTGATGGTGGACGTGTCCAGATTGAGCAGCCGCCCGATCTGCGGCTCGTTCCGCTCGGCAAAGTAAAACAGCAGCACAACATCCCGGCGCTTGGGCGGGAGGGCGAACAGGGCTTGTCCCAGCGCACTATCATGGACAACGACGGACAGGCCCCGCACATGGAACACCACGCTTTCCTCGTCCTCTTGGTATGTATCCTCGGTGCATAGTTTCTGTAAGTCCTGAAATGGCAGAACGGACAGCTCGGTTTCCCGGTCTGACTGTGCGGCCAGTTTCCGGCGGATATTGGCGCTGGCTTTCTTGATGGTTTTCTTGCTGAATGAATCGAAATTGTCCTCATGGAACAGGCGAAAATCTTCCATTGTCATTGGTGCATCCTCCAGTTCGGCGTTTTCTCTTGTGGCACTTATTACTCTGGGGGAATGGAGGCAGATTTGATTTATTCCCGATAATCAGTCAAAAGTTCTGAAAAGAAAATATTTTGCAGCGTTGCTCGCCATTTCCCGCGCTGGTCAAGCAAAAAATTACGTCCCAAGTTGGGACAGATTTCGCAATTTAAGGTATAAAATAGGCAGGCAACCACAATGGCGCCTGCCTATTCTCATCAGGACAAATCATTTGCAATTTTCAATTTTCGGAATGATTCCTCACTGATAACGTGTTCTATGCGGCAAGCATCACGCTCGGCGATTTGTTCGTCTACGCCCGCCGCAATCAATTTTTCTGTAAAGAAACAGTGACGCTCGTAAATTTTTTCGGCCACCTCACGCCCTAAATCGGTCAGATGCAGGAAGTAATCCTCGTCCATGGTGAGGAATCCTCCATCCCGCAAAGTCGTGACTGCATGGCTCACGCTGGGTTTTGAAACATCCATGTGCCGGGCCACATCCACAGAGCGTACGGCTCCTTTTTGTTTGTGGAGTATTAGAATAGCCTCTAAGTAGTCCTCGCCGGACGCATGAAGTTTCAACACAGTCACCTCAAAGTTTTTTCTTGGATAAAAAAGTCCATCAATTTTTGCTTGCTCTCCGTGCACCACCCGTTTTGCCAGCATACTTGACCATTCTCAATGAACACAAAGTAATTACAGCATTTTGTCAGGAGTTCTGGATCGTGTGTAATAATAAGTAATGTTTTACCTTGGTCACTTAGTCTTTTGAAATTCTCTGCAACTTCTTCCATGTGTTTATAGTCTAGTCCGCTAGTTGGCTCATCGAAGAGAATAATAGATTTATTGGCTGCAAGCGCACTACCTATTGCCACACGCTGCTTTTGCCCTCCTGACAGTGACATTGGATGAAGTTCCTCAAACTCCAATAGGTTTAGATTTTCCAATATTTTTTCGGCGGATTGTTTTTCCTGCTCTTCATCGTTGTCGGGCATACTTAGAAGAAGTTCATCCAGCACACTTTCGGTAAATAGTTGATGGTTTACATCTTGCATAACCATATAGCAAAGGCTGATTCGCTGCTTTGATGAATACGATACCCCGTTTATTTCAAGACTTCCTTTTGCCCTTTTTTCTAAGCCACAAAAACATTTGGCAAATGTGGTTTTTCCAGCACCATTATTTCCCAATATTCCGATGATAGCTCCCTGTGGAAGTCTTAGATTGGGGATAGCCATGGCCCGCGTCTTGCCATATGAAAAGTAAAAATCCTTTAGCGTTATCCATAGTTCAAACTCTTCGCTCTGCGTCCTATCAAAGTGGAATGGACTCAAAGAGCGTAATCCCATATCGTGTAGTTGCTGATCTGGTATTCTGCGAAATTCTTCAATTGAAAAATCTTCACTAACACATCCGTTTTTCATATAAACGACCCGGTCAACTATCTCTACGAGATAATAAATGCGATGCTCGGCAATCAAAATCGTTTTCCCCATTTCTTTCCACCGCTTGATTGCCTGTTTCAACTCTTCAATTGTGGCTATGTCCAAATTGGAAGAAGGCTCATCGAGTATAATAATCTCTGGTTGCATCGCGGCCACTGAAGCGCAAGCGACCTTTTGTTTTTCACCTCCAGAAAGCATAAATAAATTCCGATCCATCAGATTCTCAATTTTTAATTCTCTGATCACTTGTCCCATGCGCTTTAATATCTCTTGAGGTGGGATACCATAATTTTCACACCCGAAGGCAATTTCACTCGTTACATCAGTATTGAAAAATTGGCTACGCGGATTTTGAAATACTGTTCCGACTTTTCCGTTAAAATCATAAATTGATTGATTTGTTACATCTATACCATCAATTTTCAACTGACCCATCAATTTTCCAGAAAAATACTCTGGGATCAATTTATTGACAAGCCGAGTTAGAGTTGTTTTTCCACATCCAGATTCTCCGCAGAAAAGAACGACTTGTCCTGTTGGAATGGATAGATTCAAATGGAATACACCGCTTTCTCGTTCGGTGCTATCGTAGGAAAAAGAAACGTCTTGAAATTCAATCAAATTGAATCACCCCCGTATCACTGCGCAGAGTATCAGCAATATGGATACTACTAAAATGGAAAAATCTCGCCATGTAAATCCTACTCTTGCAATGCTGCTCCGCATCCCTTGCCTGCCCAGCCCTCTTGTGAGGGCTGCGGCAGACAATTCATCGCCAATTTTGACAACAGAGATTAGAAGAGGGATGAGCCGATATTCCAACAGAGAACCTGGAGAACGCCAGAATTTTTGTGTTCCGAATCGTATTTCCCGCATTCTCATTGCCTCTGTTATCGAGTGAGCCTCCTCTTGCATAGTGGGGACAAAGCGAAAAACTACTGCAATTGGAATCAAAACCTTTTTTGTTATGTGCCATCGTTCCATGGCAGTAACAAATTCATCTGCTTTTGTTGACTTTATGATGTAATACCCCATCATGAAAGCAGGAAAAAACGTACAACCAATTCAATCAGCAATGCAATGATTCCATTGAGTACGGGGGGAAGTTCAACAATATCTCTAAAATAGGTTGCGATAATTGCCAGTATGAAAAGAACGCCATAGATTGCAGCAGTTTTCCATTGACTATTAATCATTAACAACGCAAGAGGAATTCCAGTTAATGCACATATCAAAGGAAGTGAATCATGGGCAACAAAAAGCAGAGTAACGATTACCACCATGAACAGGAGTTTTGTGCGGGGATCTAAGAAAAAGCCTTTTTTCTTATCGAGTATGTATGCAGGATAGACTTCCATTACACGATCCCCGCCCGTACGAAGTGCTTTTTAAGCATCTTTTTGCCAAGAAGTGCCCCAAACATCGCTCCGATGAAGATAAGAATTAAGCCTACAAAGGCCATCCAGGACGGCATATAGTGCATTAAATCATTAAGATACTGCGTTCCCATTTCCGATTCGACTTGTGCCAAATATGTGTCAGCCATAACCCACATCGGCAATTGACAACCAATCATTCCACAACTAAATACACTATAACCCACCATTAAGAGTTTGAATTTTTGGAATTTGGCGGCTCTGAAAATCAGTTCGGCCAGGACACTGGAAATACAATATGTTACAAGCGGGAGCCATGTATATCCCATGATGAACCAAAACAAGCCGAGGATGACAGCCATAATGAAAATCATACCGGATTTCTTAATCTTCGTTGTAAACAGCATGAAGGGAACCCCTGTAATCAGCGGCGAAACAAACAGTGAGATGGGGTAAAAGATGGGGAAAGCATTCAGCATTCCGATTACGAAGAACACAACTAAATACATAGCGGTGTAAATACCTATGTTGATAAGATCCTTTGCATTGAGTTTGTTTTGCTTATCCATTTTATTCTGTCCTTTCTATTTGTTATTTTGAGATCTTGTGCTTTGATTGAGAAATATATCAAGACAGCCCTAAAAATATTATCCGTCCAATTCTATATTCCACCTCTCTTGATTCTAAATTTGCCACCCGACAGATTGTGTTCTTATCGATAGAAAGTTTCTATATATTCCGTCTTGCGAAATCAGCGTTTGGTGTGTTCCCTGCTGGACGATTTGACCATCGCTTAATACAATTATTTGATCTGCATTTCTAACTGTTGTCATACGGTGTGCAATGCTTATTAAAGTTTTATCCCTTGTCAATTCTGCGATTGCCTTCAGCAGCTCATGCTCATTCTCTGGATCAACACTGGAGGTCGCCTCATCTAAAATTACAATGGGAGCGTCTTTTAAGATTGCCCTTGCTATAGAAATTCGTTGACGTTCGCCTCCAGAAAGTGTAGAGCCGCCTTCGCCTATAACTGTTTGAAAGCCATCTGGTAATGCCATGATGAAGTCATAGCAACACGCACGCCTCGCGGCCTCTTTCACCTCTTCAAAAGTGGCATCAGGTTTTCCAAACTTGATATTGTTCTCTACAGTATCATGGAAAAGATACACATTTTGAAACACCATGCTGAAATGCGAAAGCAAGTCATCACAGGCATACTCTTTAACATTATGACCACCGAGCAGTATTTCACCGGAATCTACGTCCCAAAAGCGCGCAATCAGATTGCAGAGGGTTGTTTTGCCAGACCCAGAGTATCCAACAATTGCGGTAGATGTGCCTTGCGGAATGACTAAATTAATGTTTTTTATAATAGTGCGACTATCGTATCCAAAGGATACATTCCTCAGCTGAATATCGCAGTTTTCTGGATCTATTTTTTTTGCGCCCTCGTCCATGATTGGAATATTCATAACTCTTTCCATCCGATTAAGGGAACTATCTAACATTCGTAGCAAAAAAGCGCCATTGCCCATCGTTTCCATTTGGCTATATATCATGAAGGAAGAAATCAAGAACATAACACCAACGGAAAAGTTGAGTTGTCCGATAAACATTTGCCAGGCCGTACATCCCATTATTAAGCCACCAAACACTTCCAAAATTCCTTTGTAGAGATGGACGATATCGCAGCAAACTTTCTCTCGTAAAGGAACCGTTCAGAATATCCCTCAATACAAGGAACAAAGTAAAGTAGATTGCACCCTCGCAGATAGAGGTCAACGCCTGAAAAAGCCATGCAAGACAAAGCTGTTTTTTGCGTTTTCCAGCAAGGTCTAAGAATTTCTGTATCATAGAAATCATGCGTCCACACCTCCCATCTTCCACTGGTCGGATTGCTCGAAGGCTGCCCACATATCCTGATAATACGCATAAGATAATTGCGGTATTGTTCTGGCAACAAAAGCAATTCTGTAAATATATGTTCTACACTTTTGGTCGCCGGAGCTACAAAGCAACCGCCCGCTGTAAAAAGACCATGAAAGTCCATATCCTCGTCAAACGCAACTGTTCCTAACATGATATTCAGGCTGTTTATGATCTGTGGCAGATAGGCCACCACAGAAACACCAATAAAAGGTTCTTTGCCAAAATCACAGCTTTTCAGGTGGCTTGCACCATTAAAAACAGAAATATAGTGGTCGCTCATAATCATATCCGGCTGGTCACTGAACAGCATATTCATTTGCCCATGAAAGCAATAGGTGACTTCAATAAAACGATCTTTACACTGGATATTCTTTTGAATTGGAGTTGTGATATGAACATTGCTATAAACAATTTCAGCACCAGGCATCACTTCAAAGCTCTGCATGGTGCCTTTTCCAAATTTCGGAGAAATTGTATATGTCTTTGAATCCTTTTCAACGGAACAGTTACCGATCAGCTCATGAAAGAACAGGAGGTCATTTTCCATTCGCCTCAAGGTTCTGCCTCCTTTCTGACCGCAAGAAAAAATCTTGTAGTCGATGCAGATTGTCGGGGGAAAGGGGGTAATCTTCCTGCTGTTTTCCGTTATCAAAATGAATCACTCTTGTACAGGCTGCCGCTAAAAATTCGTAATCATGGGTTACAACAAAAATTACCTTTCCCATTTTAGAAAGCGCCTGAAATAACCCAGCAACCTGAATCATGCTGTCATAATCAAGCCCGCTAGTCGGTTCATCAAAAATTAAAACATCCTTTCGACATACCATACTGACTGCCACGGCCGCACGCTGCTTCTGGCCCCCGGAAAGCGTATTGGGATGATGAGTACGGTACTCATAAATGCCCAGCCGTTCCATTGCCTGTTTTGCTGCGTTCAGATCAGGATGCTTAATTCCAAATACACATTCTTTTTCCAACGTATCGGCAAATAGCTGGTAGCTTACATCCTGCATTACCATATAGGAGTGTTTTAATCTGCTCTTTGCGTTCAACTCTTTACCATCCCAAAGAATCTGCCCCGTATAGTTTGTATGCAGGCCACATAGTGTCCTGGAAAATGTAGATTTTCCGGCTCCATTATGGCCGATAATTCCTATGATTTCTCCCGGTGCCACGCTCAAATTCAAATCGTCTAGAACCGTCTTTTTCTTATAGAACAAGGATAAGTTTTTGACTTCCAAAATCGGCTTTTGAGAATTTTCAGCAATGGCCCTTGGCTGTACCTTTGACAAATCTAAAGCGCGAAGTCCCATACTGTGCCGCTGTTCTTCAGGCATAGAAAGAAACTGGTTCGGAGAAAAAACAGCAGATATAGCCCCGTTTTCCATATACACAATGCGGTCAACTAATTCCCTAAGATAATAAATCCGATGCTCTGCAATTAGAATGGTCTTGCCTTGTTTCTTTAGAAGTTCAAGCGTACGCCGTAAATCCTCAATAGCATCCATATCCAGATTGGAAGATGGTTCATCTAGCAGATAAATATTCGGGGACATAGCATAGATGGACGCAAACGCCACCTTTTGTTTTTCACCGCCAGACAATTCAAATATGCTTCTCCCTGTCAGATGGGCTATATCCAATTCCGCAACTGTCTTTGAAATGCGTTCTTTCATTTTTTCCCTTGGATAAGTCAAATTTTCCATTCCAAAGGAGATTTCACTGTCTGTATCTACATTAAAAAACTGAGAGCGTGGATTTTGGAATACAGACCCCACATATTCGGACACTTCATACATGGGATAGTCCTGTATATCTTTACCGTCAACATAGGTTGTGCCGGTAATTTCGCCTGGATAAAAATAGGGTATCAGACCATTTACAAGACGGGTCAATGTGGTTTTTCCGCAGCCGCTTCGCCCGCAAAGCAATACGCACTCGCCTTTATGGATTGTCAGTTCAATGTCACGCAGACCTCCGTGTTGCATGGATTCCTGATAGGTAAAAGACACCTTTTCAAAACAAATCATCAGCCAATCACCCCTTTCAGTTTTAGCCATACAGACACGGACATAAACATAGTAAATAGGGCAACGCATATCACGTCTGCAATGCTAAAATGGATTTCCTGTAAACAGGTTCGTGGTTTTGGATTTTCTAGTCCCCGTGTCACAGCCGCCGCAGACAATTCATCCGCTACTTTCAAAGCCGACATCATCATAGGAACATAAATACACTCCACAGTGCGGGCCGGATGCGTCAACAGGCTTTTGATGGTTGGGGCCACATCACGCATATGCATTGCGTCACTGATATACCCCCAATCCTCATGTACCATGGGGAAATAGCGAAGCATAACCGTCATAGGAATAATCATAGCTTTCGGCATATGAATACGGTTCATTGCCGCCATAAACTCATTTACCCTTGTTGTGCTAACTAAGATTCCACCGAGCATGGCACAGGGGAAAATTTTTCGGATAAAGACAGTAAATGTTACAATCGCAATCTGCAAGGTTCCTGTCAGATAATTCGTGCCAATGATATGCAGAATCACCATTCCCGCATAGACAACAGCCATTTTTGTCGTAAACCGTTTTGCACCTACAAGGATTCCGAGAATCACAACGCAGACAACCAGCGCAATTTCATAGAGCAGAGAGGGTGCGAGAAACAAGGCCACATTTCCTACAATAAGCAGATACATTTTAGTACGGGGGTCTAAATGTAATGCTGCCAGCGGATCTTTTGTTTGTAATTGCAGCTCCATTACACCACTCCGGCCTTTTCAAAATGCTTCTTCAAAAGTTTCTGGCCTAACAAGCCACTAAGAGCGGCACAGATCAGTACACCAATAATCATAGCTGGAAGCATCCAGTTTTGAGCGGTAGAAACCATTGTGTCCATGTAAGCCTGTTCTGTCCCTTTTTCAATCAAATAGCTCACATAAGCGTCACGGTCAAACCAGAGCATCCCATAGGAGAATACAGGGCTGATAACAAAAATCATATAGGACAGCAGATTACGGCCCTTGCTTCTAAAGTTGCCGGAACCGGCCAGCAGATCAGCCACGACACCGAGAATACAGTAGGCCAGACACATAGACCAATACATTCCGAGTAAGAACAACACGCCACCTACCAAAATACCAGTAACAATGATGGGGCCATGCTTCGGAACCTTTGCCAGAATCAGCATATAAACAGGGCCGCACAACAGCGCAATAGACAGCGGGCAAAGGAATGTCAGTACGGGGAAGAATCCAAAAATAGCCTCACCAATCATGGCGCATACCATATACAGGGCTGCAAGGATGCCGGTGGTAATCAGGTCGCGCACAGACAACCCTTTTTTCATTTGTTGTGAATTAGACATTTTCAACGTCCTCCTAATTTTTATTTGTTAGCGGAGCTTCATTGACCTGATGACAAAAACATGATAGAATTGTCATGGTTAGAAGATGCTAACCGCCAACAAAATCATTTTATACAGCGTTTCTCAGCGTGTCAAACGCGGCAAAAAAGGTCGATAGACATTGACGAAGTTGAAAAAGCATCGCGCATATCAGTGCTTTTTCATTTTTACTTATTAGGGAACGTGATATTTTGGAGCATAAAAAAAGATATTGCGGATTGTTCCGTCCATAAAAGAAACGGAGTGAAGGAGATGCTGGCTGATTCTCCAAAGGCTGTCCACGAATTAGGAGATGCTTCTTTTTACCTGTACGATTATCATTTTCAACAGGATAATCATAATGGAATTTTTACTTTGCAACCGCAAAAACGTCAAGGATATGGTAGTGTCTATCAAGTTCAACCGACGACTGGATTATTTCTTTCAACTGGAAACTGGACACCTTATGTACCGATGGAGCGTAAATACACAATCAATCAACCTCTGGTTAAAATTTATTATTTGGAATCCGGCGGCGTTACCCTGATTCAAAACGGGAAAAAGGCCCAGACTATCACAGAAGGAATCCATCTTTATCTCAATAAACCGTCACAGGGACGAGTATTATACCAGCCTGATATACCGATCCGTTATTCATCAGTGCTGTTATTTGAGGACTACATAGAAAAGAATCTTCAAGAACGGTTTACCTCTGAAGATTTTGATTATGCAGAGATCTATAACTGGAAATCTTTTGACTATAATACCCCAGAAGTCGGCACACTGTTTTTACAGATACGGGACAAGTTGATAGCTGGTGAAACTTCTCGCCTTTACTATGAAAGCAAGGTAGGCGAGTTGCTTTCCATCGTTGCCGAAAACTTTCACAAGCAACAACAAGCGACGTTGAAGCAACAGACCTTTTCACAGCAAGAAAAAAAGGCGTTAGAAGCTGTACGGCAAGCCATTGAACAGAACATCTTAAATCCACCTGAAATGTCACAGCTTTGCAAAATATCAGCAATGGGACGAACAAAACTTCGGGAATCATTCAAGGCTATGTATGGTGTTCCTATTGGGACTTATATCCGACAGGCAAAAATGCGGTATGCACTTTTATTGATGTCAAAACCGAACTTGACAATCGGCAATATTGCAGAGCATTTAGGCTATGCCAATGCAAGTAAATTTGCTGCTGCGTTCCGTAAAGCTTATGGAAAATCCCCGGAAGAATATAGGAATCAAAAAAGATGAGGTCAGTCTATTTACACTAACTTCATCTTTTTGATTATAACTATATTTATTGTTGGGGAATCAATTGTTAATCAATTCTACTAATATAATTCCCTCCGCCTGTGATTTCAGCGTGTTCATTAGCCCCACCCAGCACATAGGGTCATGGGCTTTCAGTTCCTCTGTGACGCCTGCCGCCTCCATCATGCGGGGCAGCATGGCGTCCATCCGTTCACGCGCCGCCCGGTCAATCTCCAACAGGTGCGGGTACAGCTTTTCGCTCAAAATCAAGCTGCTATAAAGGCCGGGCCGGTGTTCCTTCAGGTAGCGTTGCCGCATACGGCCATACTTGCCGATTGGAGCTTCCGGCTGCTCGGAAAGTTTCAGGTCGGGGATGTAGTAATCTCCGCAGCGGGTGTAAGTCAATTTGCTCATGTTCATTCTCCTTTGCACTGTGATGGTTAAACTGCGGCACTGGCCGGTAAGGTGGCCTTGCGCGGCTCCTGCCTGGGTAGCTGACCGGCAGGGATAAAAATGCCTTTTTCCATGTCCTCGGCCCGGATCGCGGCCTTTGCCGCCTCCACCTGGGCCTTGCGCTTGGCGTTGTAGCGTTCTTCCCATTCCTTCTGCTTGCCATTAGCCTTGCGGCGCAAGTAGTTCTGGTGAAGCCTGTCCTTGCGCTCCTCCTTCTTCCGCAGTTCTTCCTGTTCCTCCGGGGTCAGGGGAACCGGCTGCAAGGCGGGCGGGATATACCGGCCCACAAAATTGAAGTAGATTTCAACCTCCTGCGTGGTGTCCTGGCTGCCTTTGCGGGCGCGTTCATGGACAAGGATTTTCTCTACAAACTCGTTGAGCATGGTATTTGTCAGCGTGTCGAAATTCTCATACTTGTCAATCAGGGCTATAAACTTCTCCGCAGATTTCCGGCTCTGCTCATAGCCGGTAACGGCCTTTTCCAGTTCCGTGATTTCCGCATTGAGAGCGTCCTGCTCTTTGGCATACTGTGCGTCCAGGGCCTCATACCGGGCGTCCGGCAGCTTGCCCAGGGCGTTGTCCTCATAGATTTTGCAAATCAGCCGTTCCAGTTCCCCGGCCCGCTTTTGGGCGGCGGCCAGCCGTTTCCGCTTCTTGGATATGTCGGCGGTCTGCTGGGCGGCCTGCGTTTCCTGGACGGTGTGGATAAACTCGGCCCGGTCATTCTTGGAATATTCCGCGATGGCCCGGAGCATATCGGTTATCAAGGTCAGGACAGCCTCGGCCCGGATGCGGTGCTGTGTGCCGCAAAGCGTCCCGCATGGTATTTTGCTGTACTGGCTGCAAGTAAACTGTGGGTCACGCTTGCCATTATTGACGCGATGGACATACATCTTGCCGCCGCAGTCGGCGCAGTACATCAGGCCGGTCAGGGGATGGGCCTCGCCCCATCCGTCCGGGTAACGCCTGACATTTGCCCGGATACGCTGCACATTGTCAAAGGTTTCCTGGTCGATGATGGCCTCATGGGTATTCTCGAAAATCGTCCACTCGCTTTCGTCAACATAGTGGCTTTTCTTGTCCTTGAAGTGCTTGCGGGTCTTGAAATTGATGGTGTGGCCCAGGTATTCCCGCTTTTTTAGGATGTTCACAATGGTGGATGATCCCCAGCCGTAGGGGTCTTTGACCGGCTTCGTCCTGTTTACTCCTTCGTCAAAGCGTGCCAGATGGACAGCGGGGATTTCAACCTTTGCCTCGGACAGCAGCTTGGAGATTTGATAGGGGCCGTAGCCCTCCATCGTCAGGGAAAAGATGCGGCGTACCACTTCGGCGGCTTCTTCGTCCACAAGCCAGTGTTCCCGCTTTTCGTCCCACAAATAGCCGTAAATGACAGTGCCGGTCAGGTGCTTGCCGGTCATGCCTTTGGACTTGAACACGGAGCGGATTTTCCGGCTGGTGTCGCGGGCGTAAAACTCGTTCATAATGTTGCGGAAAGGGGTAAAATCATCATCGCCTTTCAGACTGTCCACACCGTCATTGATGGCGATCAGCCGG
>OHAD01002360.1_pt1 | contig 14705 bp, 11 predicted proteins | sample 1577011 | NCBI WGS metagenome assembly OHAD01 (sample SAMEA3541510, study PRJEB24748) | human gut metagenome | biome: human gut; feature: human-associated habitat; material: faeces | place: China | collected 2012
TATCACAAGGTGTGAAGTCGGGATTTATGCGCTTCAACAGTTCAATGGCTGGCTCATCATTCGGGTCTTGTAGTACAAGTTTGCCGTGAATGGCGAGGTCAAGAATCTTGGATTTCGTTTTTGAAATGAGATTACTCATTTCGGATTCTTCACTATCAATGGCATCAACGAATGATAGCCAATAAGATACTTTTTCGATTATTCTAATCTGTTCTTTTGGGGGCGGTAATGGTATAAAGAAGTTCTTTAGAATGTCGAAAGGTGGAATGTTCTTGATTGCAGTACCCTTGCTTTCCTTTGCAGCCTCTCTTTTAAGAATGAAATCAAAGTAAAGCAAATAGAAATTAGAAATGGACTTATCAAAAAGTCTAATGGTCATAAGAGCTTGGTTAATAATACCCTCTCTAATATTGAGTGGCAGCACGTATGTTTCCCCAATCGTCCCTGCGCAACTAACAATAATGTCTTCTGGTTGAACCGCAAATCCTTTGAGTTCATCATACTTGTCTTTGTCTATAAAATAGTGTCCTAACGTAGCATCCTTACTTATGGCATTCTTTTGTTCATAAACTTTATAAGCATTAGGAGAATCTGGCACAAACATGGATTTAGTAAGACTACTGCCAAATGGTCCTTTTTTATAAAATGCTAAATCGTCCAGTCTGCACCAACACCATCCATCCGGCACCTCAAACGGCACATTCCCATAATGGGGCGTATGTAAAGCTGTCCATCACTTTATCAATAGAAAAAACATAATGATACAAGCAATATAAAGGACAAGATATGATACTCCTATCACCTTTGCGAACCATCCTGTAAAGTAAAATCCTGCTTCTGATTTGATGAGTTTTTGGACATCTCTCCAGTGATTAATATGAAGTGTCTTCAATTCTATTATCTGCTTCTCAAATAAAGATTTTTCTTCTTCAATCAATTTATGTCGAGACTCTGCAAGAATGGATTTATCCTCTTCGCTAAGTTTGACAGTTATAACTGTATTCTCTACTTGCATAAAGGTTCTACAAATAGCATCAGAGATATTATTAGATGCTTTCTCTGCAGCTTTGAGAGCCTGTGCCGCTTCTTCAAAGGTTGATACAGAACCATCTACAAATGTTTTTACCTGTCTCAAATCTTGGATAACAGCTTTGATATCCTCTATCTGATTCGCCAGATTTACAAGCTCGGTATCAAATTCCACACGGTTTTCTATTTCGCTGATGTTATCATCTTTATCCACATCCTTACCATCCTGCATAGGCAAAGAAGATTGGTCATATTTACTTCTACGCATTATTCTGTCTGATTATAAATAAATTACTATCTACCTCTGCTACGCTTAATCGGTTTGCAGAGCCATTTTGCCATTCTCGCACAACGGATTGCCCAGTTACGTTCATCCTCATCTTTGCCTTGCCCCCATCCACTACCTGGACTGCCACCGCCTCCGCTTGATGCTGACATAGAAGTGGCTGCATCCAAATATCCGGCAAATAGCAAAGTTGCAACTTTGAGTACATTAGTTTGATTGGCTTCTTCTTCCGAGTGCCCAAGTTCTTCGGTAAAAACAGACTTAACCATACCGGGTATATCAACCTCGAATTGTTCTCCACACACAGTTATGGAATAGTGGTGAATTGAAGGCTTTGATTGTGGCAGCACCTCTTTATTATTATGCACCCTTGTTTGAGTATCTGCTTCCTTTGACTGAGCTGGAGTTTGTTTGTCAGACACATGTAATCCTGCCCATGTCGCTTTAATTTTTGAAGGCATCAATTTCCTACTTTTACCCAGTATTGAAGATTTATAAATGGAATTTCCCTTTCGTATGGCATACCCTTTAACAACCCCTTTATCATCTTTGGTCAGTTTTATGTCATACCCCTTTGCGCTCAACATCTGACAATAAGTTGCCCAATCGAATTTAGGCATGGCTTTCAGAATGATGAAACAGTCTTCACTGATTTGTCGGATGTTCTCGTTACGACGTTGCACAGATTGTACCCAACCACGTTTCTCATTGATGATGTTGGCTGCACGAACAGCACGTTCACCGATGTAATGCGCATCATTTGTATTGCCATTATTATCTATTCGGTTAGCCACAATATGCAAGTGTGGAATGCCACTCTTGCTATCTGTGTGTAGTGAAACAACATACTGACTATTTTTGATATTGGTCGGTTTGAACCGACAATCTGATTTGCCAGGTCTTTTGTCAACACCATCAAGCACAGAAATAAACTCATCTGCCAAATCCTGCCAGTCTTTCATCGACCAATCTATCGTTTCTTCTTTGGCTGGGGATACTTCAAAGCGCAGTGCGTTCAAGGTTATGGGCTTCGGATTATACCTGTCTTTCATACATTGGTGCTGGTGTTGCATCATCCGTGACCACATAGCCAAAGACTCTATATTTTCGGGCAAGCCATTCACTTTAACAAGTCGTGCCTTGTCTTTTTCCATTGAATATTCAATGGCTCTCGCTCCATGAGAGATTGCATTTCCTTGTGCTATCATAAATTCAAATTTGATTTATATTGTCCCGAATCTGTCCCCATCGGGCGATAAGCCTGTTGACTGCTTCTATCCATGCACGCATATAATTTTCATCACGGAAATATCTCTTTTTTATCTCGTCAGGTTTACCTTTGAGAACATTCTGAATGCGGATAAGGTCAGCTCTTGCATCCGATAGAGAATTTAGACCTTGCACTTCCTCATTAGAAAGTCGCTTATTCGGATGGTGATTTTGAAGTAATTTTCGCCCATAATTACTGAGCGTCATTCCACATTCGGCTGCTTTTGCAGCAACCGTTTCGTACTCTTTTTCAGTCAAACGAATATCAATATGACGGGTACGAACATTCTGTTTATCGTTGTCTTGTTGTATATCCATAGCTGTTTATAACTGGAATTTATTTATAAAAATATTCAATTCATTGCGAGCCTGCGAGTAATGCAAGAAGCCTCCAAGATGACAAATGAGTGAAACTATTTTGTCGGACGGTGGTACTTCTTGCATAGAACACCCATTAAAAATGGGGCATTATCAATCTCAATGCAAGCATTGTATTTGTCCAATGGAAATTCATTTATCAGCCAAAACAAAGAGTGGCTACTGATATTAATCTTCGTTTGGATAATCAATAGTTTTCTTTTCCCCCTCTGTTTGGCTTTCAAAAATTTCACTACCTAACTTGAATCTACCAATTCCAAATGCAAATAGTCTATCAAAGTCTGTAAGTTTGGATTCCGTTTAATCATCTTCTGAAGTATCATCGTTGGCGTATCGGTTATCAATAAGAAATCTGCAATATCCAATCCGTTCTTTCGCTGTTCGTCAGTAGCACATTGTTCCAAACTATCACTCAATACAACTTTAGAGCAGATAGATGAAAGTAATGGAATTTTCTTCAGCCAAACTTCCTTTGCCCCCAAATCAGGACATAACATAATAGACCGACCTTTCAAGATACTGACAACATCGGCTTTAAAACAGCCGTGCATTCCACCTGTTGCCAACCATATAAAATCCGGCATATAATGGGTAGCTATCAATGCTGATTTTTCGCTTTCAACAATCGCAACCGATTTGGTTGGGTTCTTAGACAAGAGGTGTTCGCCAAAGAAACATTGCTTCAAATGATACTCTTGAAGATTCAATTCTGTATGTACCCAACTCACATAACTTCTTGGCTCTTTTATCCGATGTCCTGTTGTGCTGTCATACAACATAATCTTTCCTGTCCGCACGTTACCTTGCCAATCAATTTGCCAATAAACTGTAGAACCGCCCCATTTCTTTGAAGTTCCAACATGATACAGTTGGAATATCCGGGATGTCGCATCGTTGCCCAATACTCCAGACAGATAGGTGTACAATGGATTCATAGCGTAGTTAGTAAGAGAACGCTTCATTAGTTCATTATCAATAAAGGAAGTGGGAGGTGGCAAACATGGCTTAGGATTGTTTGCTTTAATGGAACTACGCTTGTCATAATCTATTAGCGTAGGGTTATCCTTAAAATAATCCGAGGGTGTATAATGGTATTTGCAAGATTGCTCATGGTCACATCTACCTACATAATCGGGAAAGGTAATCTCTCCTTGATTGTCTATATACTTGACAAAGCATTGTTTCTTTCCACAGTTCGGGCATGGAAGTTTTGTTCCTCGCTTATATTTTTGAAGTGAGAATCTATATTCAGTCATATTTATCGTTTTATTATTGCAGTTCGTGCAGTTTGCATTTATTGCAGTTTTGCAGAAACCTATATGTGACTAAAGTGCAAACTGCAACAACTGCAAGGTGCAAATGATATGAATTATTGCAGTTTCTCATATTCACCTCGTTTTATCTTCTTGATGATTTTATTTGTGGCAAGATTGACCAGAGAATACATTACAGACCTTTCTGATAGTCCGACCTCTTTCCCTGCTTGAATGGCATCGGAAGTAGTAAATGTTGCTGAAAGACAATCAAGTAATTCTTTCTTTTGAGGTTCAATGCTCTCTCTCAGCATATACTTCTGAATATCTGCATAACAACTCTCAAAATATTCACTTAAAGCGATAGCCGATTTTGTTGAATCTATATCCACAAAATCCTTATGAACTTCTCCGCAAGCCCAACGGAGAATTTGTAGGACTAAAGCCAAACGAGCTGTTATCATAGGGGTTTTAATCACTCGGCTATCCACTAGTCCATCGTCTTGAATTTGATTGACGGCTCGAATTGCATTATTGCGCCAGTTAGTAAAATAGGCTTTGGCTTCTGAAGAAAAATCCAATATGCTTTGTACATTGCCGTTATCTGTGAAAGGTAAATCAATCACCTTGTTAATAATTGATTCCCACATATTTGAGTGTCTTTCAAAAGATGCGAAAGAAGAATCTTCATCCAATTGCCAATCCGAAATTTCTTGAGATGATGGATAAACAAAAATAATTCTGTCAAGTAATCCGTTCTCTTTATAACCTTTTTCTATCAGTTCGTGCATACGGGTTGTTTGCATAGTACCTACAATGTTTATAAAGGGGTATTCTATATGAATCGGGACAAGCATACTGCATCTTGAAATATCCAAAGGTTTACCACTGAATGCTGTTAATAGTTGCTCTATAAGTTGTCCTCTACTGTATTGGTTCACGGCGTTAAACATTCCCATAATCTCATCCACATATACCACAATTCCTCGGTGGTTGTCATCAAGCGCACGCATTAACGCTTCCGGAGTAAAGTCTGATATAATAGTCCTCCGTAAAATAGGTTTGTCGGGCAAAGGAGTAATGTTCTCCTTTTTACCTTTATTTTTCTCTATCAAATTATTGTATTGTTCCATCTCCAGTTTGAATTGTTTAATAGCTTTGGCATCATGTTTGCGAATAGGATGGAAAACAAAATCCAAAGGTGGAGTTTTGCCCATTCCTGGACGACCTACCAATATCATATAAAGGGCAGGGTTGCTAATCCATCCTCCACGAATACGAATATTGACAGCATTGCCAATGGCAGTTGAGACAGCCACCAAAAGAGAAGCCATCATGTATTCTATGGAATAATTTTCCTGCCGGGATAAAGCCAATATCATATCTTGGATTTTTGCTGGGAAAGCATCTAAAGGAATCTTCTTTTCAAAGACCCCTTCAAATTCCATTCTAAGTGCATTGCATAAGTTGATTGCATCCATTAGAATCGAGTATTTCTTTTTGACTTTATGAATTGGGATGCTTCATTTTCCAAATCCTTTTCAGATTTTATCTTACCGGCATGAAGCCACTCGTCTATTTCTGATTTAAGAAACATGATACGCTTTCCTCTTTTATGAAATGGGATTTGATGACAACTCGTCCATCCATACACTGTTTGTTCTGCCGGATGGCTGGGGATATATTCGCACAATTCTTTAAGGTTCATCCATTGTTCTGTTGAAACATTGGAAGTTTGATTATTCAGACCATCAATTTTGGAATCCAATTCATTCAACTTATCCATCATCCACGACATTGCCCTGGGCAGATCTTCAAAAGTAATGTTCTTCTCGCTCATATTACTACTTGTTATTTGTTCGATTTTTCGGCAAAGTAACAGCGATTTCAAATACTGATTTTATAGTGTAATACATCACATAAAAAAGCAGCAACAAAACATAAGCATCATAAGGATTACGTGTTGATTATCAATGTAAGTAATGGAGAATATCAGTAGCAGATTTTTATGGTAGTGTCGCCTATCATATAGGAATCATAAGGCAATCACAAGAAATGACCGTAGAAAAATAAAACCATCCACAAATAAATGCAGATGGTTCTTTGTATATAACTCAATCTTTATTTGTTAATCACAATTTAATTATTTTGAGTTCAGAACGAAAATAACTACCTGATGCGATGTACTGAAAGATGCGAAAATGAAGATAAACGGAAGTAGAGTCAAATTCAGTATAAGGCTTCAAAGAGAAATTCGTAAAAGAAGAAATCCTTCCCTAAAAAAGGAACATTGCAGGAAGCGTGAAACCATGCAAACCATCTGCATAGAAGTATGTTTAATCTGTTTGACCAACCTCATTTGAACGGGCGGATAAAACATTCTTTCAGGTTTACATATTATGTGTGGGGGACGGTTTGTACCATTCATGGACAAACTGTCACATACAGTTTTCTACTTCCGGCTCCAATGGAACAGTGAAAAGAAAAATCTACAGAAAATTCGTAAAAGCACTTCTTGGTATAGGCGCAAAAGAAAGGGGCATTGCGTCTCAGTCTAAACATCGTTTAGGCGTGAGGCAATGCCCTTTTCTCCAGCTATGCAGTAGTCAGCACACGATTGTTCAAAAATCGCTTGAGACAATGGTGTTCCAACGAATATACGGAAAGCCAACTAATTTAAGGTGAAAAATCAAGGAGATTTTATCTTAATCTCTTGGTTTATTTGTACTTTTGCACTTGAAAGAGTCTTTGGAGGTTACGCAATACACAGAAGCATATTAAGGGAGATAACTTTTTTAATAACAGCATATTATCATAATAAGCGAATAACTTATGCTCATTACCAATACTTAGACTTTTTCATAACATCAAAATGCAATAAACATAAGAACCAATACGAGCTATATTTTAGGTAAGAAATATAATATGTATATCAAAGAGATTAAAATTTCAAACTTCCGTAACTTCAAGGATGCTTCGGTTCCTTTCCATGAAGGAGTAAATGTCATAATAGGTCATAATAATACAGGTAAAAGTAACCTGCTCCGTGCAATGGGGTTAGTGCTTGGCTATAGTGACGGTCATAGGTTGGGTACGAGTGACTTATTTTATGAGACAGATGTGGTAACACTTCAACAGCAGTCACCACGTATCCAAATAACACTTGTTCTCCATAGAAGTGAGGGTGAGGCCTTGGATTCTACAGAAATGGTGCTGTTCTCCAGTATGATGACTGATCCTGCATTAAGCGAAGAAGCTGAATTGAGATATGAATTTAAATTGGCTGATGTGCAAGAGGACAACTATAAGACAGATGTTGCCAATGCAACTACAGCTAAGGAGATATGGAAAATCATTGATCATGACTACATCAGACTATATAGAAGCAGTCGTTCTGGTGGTAATCAGGTAGCAGGTATCAGCGTCAATGATGCTTTGGGGCAGATCGATTTCCAGTTCCTTGATGCCATTCGTGATGTCAGTCATGATCTATACGCTGGTTATAACCCACTCCTTAGGGATGTACTGAATTTCTTCATTGATTACTCGGTTAAGAATGATTCAACAAAGACAGAGGATGAGATAAAGGAACAATTGAAAACCCTAAGAGATGATTTTGTCCAACAATCTAGTCCATTGATGCAAACTTTACAAAATAGATTACAAAATGGCAAAAACGTGTTTCTGAAGTACGCACTCGATACAGGCGCAACATTCAATGGAGCTGTGCCTGATTTTGATGGAACGGTGACGGAAAATGAGATGTTTGCAGTGTTGAGAATGGTTATCAAGTATGCTGTTGGTATAGAAGTACCAGCAACGTATAATGGTTTAGGCTATAACAATCTTATCTATATGTCGCTTTTGCTTGCAAGGATGCAGGCGGACAGTAGCATCACCTACATGAAACGCAATGCCAAGGTACTCTCATTCCTTGCTGTAGAGGAATGTGAAGCACATCTACACCCAGCTATGCAGTATAAGTTCCTACAGTTTCTACAGGACAACAATGCAAATGGACATGTTCGCCAGATATTCATGACCTCACATTCTACCCAGATTGCCTCAGCAGTGAAACTGGATGACCTGATTTGCTTAACTTCACCCATATTAGGACAGATCCATGTTGGCTATCCACGTGTCATTTATAAAGAAGATAATATTGACGATGTAACATCCAAACAATATGTTCAGAGATTTCTGGATGCGACCAAAGCGGATATGTTCTTTGCCAGCAGATTGATATTCGTTGAGGGCATTGCAGAGGAGTTGTTGCTCCCAGTCTTTGCCAGATATTTGAATAAGAACCTTACAGATGAACATGTATTGGTGGTGAATATGGGTGGCCGCTATTTCAACCACTTCCTAAAGTTGTTTGATACGAACAATCCATACACCATCAACAAGAAGATTGTCTGCTTGACTGACATTGATCCCTGTAGGAAAAAGAATGAACCTGACGAGGACTATGAAGCCTGCTACCCATACGAGTACAATACAGATACAGTCAACTACGACTATAAGCATCATGCGGATACAGAGGTAGCTCAATATGCAACCCATCCAAATATTCGATTTTATAGGCAAGATGTTATGTATGGAAAAACGCTGGAATATGACATAATACGTGAGAATCCCGATTGTGAACTGTTGCTAACTAACTCTGTTTCTAATTTGAAGGAGATAAAAGCTATGATGGCAGAACAGGATGTGAACAAGATGATGAGTAAAATGCGACATAGTGAAGCTAATACTCGTATCAAGACATCCATAGGTACATCAGAGTGGACGGATGAAGAAAAACGAAAAGCCTTACTTGCATCACGTTATTTGAACTCTGTTTCAAAAGGCAGCAATGCACTGGAACTAAACGTGGCGCTTATGGCTAATTTGGATAAACCTGTAGCAGATAGAAAAGAGTTCCACGTACCCCAATATATCGTAGACGCATTAACATGGCTATTATCATAACATCAGAACAAACCATACCTATAGACGAACCGTTTAAGGTGAGTGCTGGACCTGGGGCTGGAAAGACGCATTGGTTAATAAGTCATATCAAGAATGTGGTGTCAAACAGTCGCCAACTTGATGTGGTGAAGAAGGTAGCTTGTATTACCTATACCAACGTGGGTACCGATACCATCACTTCACGTTTGGATATGGGGAATGATGTAGTTGAGGTATGTACAATCCACAGCTTCTTGTATGCCAATGTAGTAAAACCCTATGTTCATCTAATAGCTAAAGACTTTGGACTGAAGTTGGATGACCTTGTGGTTATAGATGACTCAAATTTTAAATCAGAAGGAACTGCTAAAATCGTATTAAACCGTATTGGTAAGTCATGGTTAGATGCCAAAATATATCTGAAAGGTTTGACGAGAGCCATGTGGCGTTATGAAAAACATGAGTACAAACATTATAAACCCGATTACGCACAGACTTATTACATAAAGGGTGGCAAACGGTATGTGGGTAATGACTGGTATATGGAGTTCAAAAGATGGATATGGAGTGGAGGGTATATGTCTTTTGATGACATTTTGTATTTCTCTTATATCCTGCTTTCGAGATATCCCAACATATACAAATTGATAAAAGCTAAATATCCATATATTTTCGTAGATGAGTTTCAAGATACAATTCCTTTTGTGATTGACTTATTAACCCAACTAGGTAATGAAGGGGTGATTGTGGGCGTGGCTGGCGACAAAGCTCAATCAATTTATGACTTTCTCGGTGCTACGGTGCAGCAATTTAATAATTTTGTTGTTCCAGGTATGCAGGAGTATGAGATACGAGGGAATAAGCGTAGTACAAAGCAGATAATAGAATTGCTGAATATTATCAGGACTGATTTCTCGCAAGACTGGCTGAATGGGACAGAAGGGATGGTGCCAGAATTGCTTGTAGGCGACATGCTTAATTGTTACCAACAGAGTATAGAAAAAAGTGGAACTGACGAAATACAATCGCTGGCCTTTCAAAACGTACTTGCCAATTCGATGCGTAAGAAGAATGGGATGCACGAGGTTGAAAAAATATTAGAGATGGATTTTGACAGCAATGTGGAGCGCCAGATGGTGATAAAGGCGTTTATAAAAGCCGTGGAATATACAAGAATGAACGACTTACGAAATGCTTGGCATCAATTAGACATCATCAATCGCGATAGGACAATAACCATTGTGGCTCTAAGACGCTTGCTGGATGGCTATAAGGACTATAAAGACGGAAGCCTGATGGATTTCTACAATTTTATGGTGAATGATTTACATGTCAAGATGCCTAAGATAACAGGTAAGGCAATTAAGGAGTTCTACGTGAACCATACATACGCCGATGCTGCCCTTGGTGTGAAGTATGGTGATTCAAATGACAAGCATAAGACTATCCATAAGTCAAAAGGAGAAGAGTATGATAACGTGTTTGTCGTTCTGAAAGAGGAAGATGATATAGAGTTCCTGCTGTCACCAAACCTGAATGGCAATAATGCGCATCGGGTATATTATGTGGCTACCAGTCGTGCTATTAAAAGATTGTTTATCAATGTACCTACGCTGAGTGCAGAAAATCGCATTAAGTTTGAAGGTAAACCTATTAATATTCCATAAGGACAAGTTGATATAGGTAATGACTCGAAATGTTCAAGGATGATTGCATCTACCAATTTAGTCGTGTTGATACTCGGTGAAAACGGATGGGCATGGAATCTATTGTCTCCCACCTATAGATAAAGGCAGACGCTCCGTCAAGCCTTTTGTGGCAGTGAACAGTTGCGGTTCATTCTTCGTATAACTTGAACAATTCGCTTTATTCGAGCATGTCAAGGGAACGCTGTTGGAAGCGTGAAACTAGACAAACATCTGCAAAGAAGTCTGGTTTATCTGTTTGATTAAACAGGTTTGATCAAACAGATAAATTCACAGAAAACTCGTAAAAGCATCCCTGTAGCATAAGTACAAAAGAAATTGGGTTCCATCAGTCTAAACACGGTTTAGGCATAAAGTAAACAATACCTTCGCTTATGTAAATAGCCGGTACACATTTGTTTAAACTTGTTTGGTGATGGTGTGCGCTGACAAAATCGAATCACTTTTTCGGAAAAGCCCTTAAATGAGATGAAAAAATCGGAGAGTTTTTGCCGTAAACTCTTGGTTTATTTATACCTTTATACTTGAAGAGTTCTTTAAAGGTTACGTAACGTACAGAAGCATATTACAGCAGACAACTGACTCAATAACAAAATTACTACAATAAACGAATAATCTATACTCATTTTCAATATCTAAGACCTTTTTCATAACCTCGATTTATGACATACCATAAATAATTACCAATCACACTTAGGCTGATTCAAATCTAGTTTAATAGTCTTGGTTGCTTCTTCTTTTTTCTCATCCACGACTTTGGCATACACTTGGGTCGTTCTCACGTTTGTATGCCCCAACATTTTGCTAACTGTATAAATATCAGTCCCTCCAGCCAGTTGTAGGGTCGCATACGAGTGCCTAAAACAATGAAATGTAATGTGTTTGGATATTCCAGCAGCTTCAACCCATTTCTTGACAGGGCGATTTATCCATGACGGGTCTGGCAGTCCGGCAAATACAAGAAGCTCTCCTTCATGCTGTTCTCCACAAAGATTGTAAGCTTGCTCTGATATGGGCATATATTCTACACCTTTTGTTTTTTGCTGGGTAAAATTCAATCGATAGCCTCCATTAAACATTTCCACTTCCGACCATTTTAATTTTTGAATGTCGCAGTGACGGATTCCTGTTAAAGCAGAAAATAGAGCAGCACGTTTCAGTAATGAGTCACAAGGTGTTTGAGCCAGTCGGTTCAATTCCTCTACCGTGAGATATTCTCTCCGGCTTTCCCTTTCCTGAATACCTTTGACTTTAGCAGAAATATCAATAGTCAGATAACCGTCTATAAAAGCCTGTTTCAGTCCGGCTTTGAAAATGGAGAAGTATGTAGAAGCTGTGTTTTGAGAAATCGTACCTCGCTTAGTACCGCCTTGCGGTGCGTTCATTATGAATTGACGGAACGATTCTACCAGCTTTAAGTCTATTTGCGAAAAGAGGATGGTATCGCCTTTTGCAAATATCTTTAGCAACTCATGAACTCGTCTCCAGTTGACAATGATAGAATCAGAACTATGGGCATGTCTTGTTCGTTGCACATGGTCGAAGTATTCGATAAAATTGCTTCGGGAGCGTTCTAATTGTTCTGCCTGTTCAGCATCGGTATCGGCATAAAGAGCCGCATTGTCATATTCCTTTTGCCGTAGGCTTCTGACCTTATCGGCATAGATACATGATTCTTGGTCTAATTGAGCCTTGCATTGTATAATACCGTTCAGGTCTCGCTTTGGCTTATAAGTGGTTTTGCCATCGGCATTAGTCCTTGCATTACGTGATTTATCCCAAATAGGTGTCGTAATTGTACGATTGAGATATTCACGAACTCTTTGCGGAGTATCTTTCCCGGATTGGAACACAGGATAAGATTCCACATAAAGATACCACTCATCACGATATTCAGACTTACGGAGCTTTACCGACACTCGTGTATTGACTAATGCTTTCTTCATCGCTTCATACCTTTATATAAGTTATCAATTTCTTTCTTGGGTACATATACAAAGTTACCTATCTGCCGGGTAGGGATAGAGTATTTGCGTATATGAAGATAAACTGTACTTTCATTTACAAGAAACTTCTCTGTGATTTCTCCAATGGTGTAACAGTCTTTTGGCTCCAGACTATACAGCTTGGCAATAGGCTTTGGCTTTGTGAGAGCTTTCTTTCGGAGAGGATAGAGTTTCATCAATTCTTCTTTTGATAGTAAAGTCTGCCTTTCTCCGGCATTCACACTTGGGATTGTACCCTTACGAATTAAACGATAAAGAGTTTCCTTGCTTATGCCAAACAAAGCGTATGCTTCAGGAACTGTGATATACTCTTTGGACTTGGGTATCTTCTTAACCACTTCGTCCAACCTTTGCAATCTCTGTTCTTCATCCTTACGCCTTTTCCACGCAATCTTGGAACATTTGGGAGTGCAATACCACGATTCAATGGTTTTAGCTACAAAGGTTTCTCCACAAACCTTGCATTGACGTGTTATTTCAAATTTTGCTGCTGGCATAACCTACGTTTTACTTATATTCTTCATTCTCAATACCGCTGTTTTTATAGGTGTCACATTATCTACTTTTAAGTGTCGGTACAATTATGGTACAAATATACAATAAAAATCCGAATAACAAGCAAAGTCAAGGAAAAGTGATATAAAAAGGAATAGGGCATAACTTATTGAGTTACACCCTATATTCTTATTTTTAGTTATCGTTGTTTATCGATACCTACTTCACTTCCTCAAAGTCAGCATCCTGAACATTATCGTCTTGTTTGCCATTATTTTGTCCGGCATTTGACTGACCTGCGTTCATATCCGGACCGGCCTGTGCACCACCTTGTGCACCGCTCTGAGCGTACATTTCGGCACTTGCAGCCTGGAATGCAGTATTCAGTTCAGCCATAGCGCTATCGATAGTTGTCATATCCTGAGCCTTGTGAGCATCTTTCAGTTTCTGGAGAGCAGCCTCGATCGGAGCTTTCTTATCTGCCGGTAACTTATCACCCAATTCCTTCAACTGAGTCTCAGTCTGGAAGATCAAACTGTCAGCCTGATTCAGTTTATCAATCTTTGATTTGCATACGCCATTTAAGGACATGGTTTTCTTTTTGTTAGTAAGGCGGATATTCAAGGCAACTCCCATTCTCTGCTCTAACAATTTATAGCTTTCATCACGAATAACCTTGATATGCTCATATCCACCCATCAATTGGGCGATTTTGTTGATAATCTTACTGCTGTCCTTTCTCCAGTCATTCGGGTTCAAAGCAACAACCTCTTTGATGGAGTCAATCTTGTTGTCTAATCGTTCCAGTTTGGCAGCTTGCTCTTTCTGCTGTAATTCCAAATTGATAAGAAGCTGAAGCTGGGGTGAAAGTTCCTGTGAAGCAATCTGACGCTTCGCAAAATACGATTTTACAAGTTGACGTTGTACCTGCCATGCTAAATCATCTGTAAAGGATTTTACTAGCATGAGATAGCCGGATTCAGTGAGAAGTACAATATCTTGATGAAGTTTTGTAGAAATCTCCATGATTTTGTTGCGACGAATTTCGTCGGGACAAACTTTAAAATAATCCTCTCCTTCAATGAAATGAATCTTATTATCTCTAAAATTCCTTCCTGCCGTGCCTTCTGGTCTCTCGTGTACAAGGTCAACGTCCTTAAAAGTAATTACTCGCTGTCCATTGTACTCTTTAACAGCCATTTCCTGATTATTTACTTTTACTACTTCGTTCTGCATAGCAAAATCTTCCTTTCAAAATTATCTTGAAAGAGGCTTCTTTTGCTGATATACTATATTTATCAGTGGGAAACCTCTGTGTTCTTAGAAGTTCGTT
>OHAD01002366.1_pt1 | contig 14673 bp, 8 predicted proteins | sample 1577011 | NCBI WGS metagenome assembly OHAD01 (sample SAMEA3541510, study PRJEB24748) | human gut metagenome | biome: human gut; feature: human-associated habitat; material: faeces | place: China | collected 2012
TTTCGTGTGGTAACTTAACAATAACGGATTATGAAAAGTAATTCCACTGCTTTTTAATAAAAATAAAACTGCGCCATAGCCTTGGCAGGCCATCGCGCAGCGATTTTGTTCAATCTGTATTTTTTTCTCTCTTATTATATATCACTGATTTTAGATTTCTTTTATGAATCTTTTAGGAACACTTCATTCTTTTTGTTTATCCTTCAGAGGTCGAGTAGACGCACCCCTTACGGTCGTGCGCCCCTCACAGAATCCGGACTTGCGGCTTTCCCGCATCCGGCTCTTCATATGGCTGATCTTTTGTCAAATCTCTGTGTATTCAACACTTTTCTCCTCAAAAGTTGTTTTCTTGCTTTTCCAATCTCTGAGTATTGCGCAAGTTACTTTCTTGGTTATTGCCATATGTGGCTCCCTTCCCTCCTGTGGCATTACCCACATTCATCAGTAATATGAAGCCATCCGACTGCCTAGACTTCCTTTGCTTTTCTTCTTTTGGTTGAATAAGCATACTCCATTTCTTTTCTCTAAAATAGAGAAAGTGTAGGCTCTCTCCAGTTGACGTACAATCCTTGTATAGCATGAATAGTTCCTTCCGACACCGCAGAGCTGTATGAAATCTCACCGTATCGATAAACCCACATATTGCCTTCCCCTCAGACAACAGAGTCGGCACTCTGGAAATACTTGGGATTTCGGTGCTCAATAACTATCCCTACTACCTTGCTGTCTACGCTTAGCACGTTACATTACTGCAACGCACCCAAGACTCGCTTCAAATGCTGTGGTTAACAGCTTATTTGGCAGGATTTCCACCTGTCGGATTGCACACCCTTTGCTGGACGCACTGTCTGACACCAATGCCCCTTCCATAGTATCGCTAGCATATAGAGCCATCTGGAGCATATATTATATTGCCAGTATATTGTTTCATCTGTTCTTTGTTAAAATAGATTTTTATATAATGGCGTTGCTTGTCATAAGATATCTGGAAAATTTCTTTATTTATGAGTGCAAGATCCAATAAATCTGATAAATCATCCATAAATAAATCCGACAAGTTTTTATCCCTCAATTCAATCTGACAGATAATATCGTTATTAAAAAACAGGCTTAACCCGATAAAATCTTCTTTTGTTATTTCTAAAAGATATCTATCAAATACATATGTTTGAATGCAATCTGTTTTTATCTTTAATATTGCCATAGTTTTTCCTCACATTTCTTATAACAAAAAATCCATCTGATGTAAATCGTTATTGCATATAAGATATGGCACTTTCAAAAGAAAATGCCATATCCAGCTGTCATCCAGCTAATGCAATAAACTTATTCTTTACCCAAATGGATTATTTTACAGTAACTTTTTTAACGTTTGACCACTGACTGAATACTTTCTTGCCGTCTTCAGAAGTTCTGTTGAATGCGTGGAGACCTGCATAGTAGGTTCCTTTCTTCACATTCTTGAATGTTGCTGTTACAACATTGCCTTTGATGTTCTTCTTAACGAGTTTTCCGTATTCTACCGGACGTGTTTCTCCGTTAACTTTCTTTGTAGATGTTCCAAGAACTACATCATATCCGTCAGCATTGGATGCTTTTGTATATGTTACAGTTACAGTAGAACCGCTTACTTTAACGCTTGTGATCACTGGCTGGGATGGTGTGATAGCACTTACAACGAATGGGTATGCGTTAGACCAGTCGCTGAATACTTTCTTACCATTCTCATCGCGTTTCCAAGCATGGCAGTATGCATAGTATGTGTTCTGACCAACATATTCGAATGTAGTGTTAGTCTTAACCTGGTTCTTGTTTACGGAAGTGTAATCTTTGTTTGTGATGCAATCGCGGTCTGTAGAGATTACATAGTCATAACCTGCAGCTCCATCTGCTTCACTGGAAAGGACTACAGTTGCTTTGTTACCAGTAACTTTAACTTCAGAAATCATAGGAGCTTCTGGCTTCTCTGCATCTGTTGTACCATTTGTTGCAACTTTCTTAGAACCAGTATAGTTTTTGCTAGTGCTTACAGCTTTGATTGTTGTAGTACCATCACCATTAGCTGTTGTTGTATATTCAGAAGCATCAACATCAACTTTTCCACATTTAACGGAAATCTTTCCATCTTTAACAGTTACATCTGCATTTGCAAGATCAAATTTATCAATGCCCCATTTAAAAGTAATTCCTGCATTGTTACTTGCTGTAGTGTAACCATTTTTACCTTTAATAATAACGGAAAGAGACTGTGCTGAAGTAGCATTTACCACATTACTGTTTGCAGGAATATCTAATTCATAATCTTTTCCTTCTACTAAAGTAACACCTTTGACAACAATCTTAACCTGTGGTTTTACCGGAAGTCCGGCAGCATAAGTTCCGTTGGAAATAGCAATGTTATCTGCTGTAAATGCCTGCTGTTCAATTTTGATAGTTTTCATTGCAAATACATTGACAATCTTATTTCCTTCAGCATCTGTATATACGCCATTCTTCACAGCAATGCCGTTTTCTGTCTGAGTAAGATCTCCGCCGTATTTTCCTTTTGCTATAGCAAGAACAACTGCATACTGACCATTGGTACCTTTCTGTCCATATACGTTATCAACATATTTGATTTCATAGTCAGTACCTTCAGTTAATGTTTTTCCTGTCTTGTTATCTAAAGTAGTTTTGGCAAAAGTCTGAGCAGTTCCGTCATAACTAAATTTAATATTATTTCCAGTTATTGCGAATCCATTCTTATCAGCAAAGTTAAAACCGCTTTTTGTTTCGGTTTTTAACATTTCACCACAAATCTGGAATGTTAATGTCTTAGATCCAGTAAAGTTACCGTTCTTTGGTGTTAATGTTACAGTACCTTCACCAATATTTAAGTTTTCTCCAAAAGTACGAGTGAAGTTGCTGTCAACATCGATTTTGTTTCCATCTAATGTAAGATAAATCTCATCAGCTGGAATCTCAAGAGAATATCCCTTGTATTCTTTAGTTGCGATAACACCAGTAAGTTTAGACGCATCAACAGGAGCAATTGTAAAGTTTACACTTGCTTTTCCACTGTAATGATCTCCATCTCCAGTAACTGTAAGTGTAGCAGTACCTGCATTGATATTGTTTGTAAATGATCCAGTATAATAAGCTGGATTAATTACTTTACCATCAATTACAACGTCAAAATCAGGTGTAACAGGTTTACCATTATAAGAGAAAGAATTCTCCTTTAATTTGATATAGTCAGCTTTTAAGATTGCAGCTGTAATCTTGGATTTTGCAGTTAAAGCAGAAGCTGCTGCAGTTCCTTTAAAGTTTTTATTTGTTACAGTTACAGTAGCAACAACATAATTACCAACTTTATTTCCATCTGAAGTATGTTCATATTCGTAAGTAACTGTATAATCAGTACCTTCAACTAATGTAAATTCTTTGTTAGCAGAATTTTTAGCTTTTACAACAACTTTCATTGCATCTTTATAATCTTTAGCACTGCTAGCGTTCTTCTGCTCAACTTCTTCTGCTGCAGTTGTTGCACTTACGGTTGCAGGATTGATTGTAAAGGTCAACTCTTTTTTGCTTCCAGCATAACTGCCTTTACCGGTTACGATTAATTTAGCAGTATTTGTGCCTGCATTAGTATTTTTGGAATAAGTGATTTCATAATCAGCTGGTGCAATTGTCTCTACTTTATTAGTTGTGTTGTTTAAGATTTTAAGAGCACCAAGTTCTTCGCTTGTGTATGTTACTGCTTCTCCTGTATATTCTTTGGCTGGAAGTGTATTACTTGTTGCATTTGCAAAATATGCATTGGAGATACTGTTGGAATAAATAGAGAATGTTCCGGTTGTACTTCCTGTAATATTTTTGTTTGTTATACCATTATAAACACCTGGTTTGATTGTTGCAACATATCCTGTTCCACGTTCAATTGCATTATCCGGAACAGTAATTTCGAGAGCACCTTTAGTAATCTCTTCACCAGTAGTTTTATCTTTTAAAGTTACAGCACTAGGATTAATAGTAACCTTAGAACCTGTATACTGCTGGTCTGCAATACTAACATCAACCGTAGATAAATCACGAGCAACAACTGTCATAGTGTTATCTGTTAATGTTTTGATATTGTTTCCAACAACTTTATAGTTTTTGTTTCCTGTTTCAGGCTGACCTTCTTTAATCGCAACATATACATTGCTGATTTTTCCAACAGTAGTATTATCCGCAGAAGTAAACTCAACTTTTACGTAGCCGTTGGAATCAACATCCAGATAATTACTTAAATCAACACCTGTTGATTTATCAACTAACTTAATATCAGATTTTTTAACTTTTCCTGTTGTGTTTCCAGTATACACATAGGAAGTATTTTCTAAAGTTGCTTTCATGCGGCTGGAAATAGTTGCTGTTGCACCATCTAACTGCATTGGCTGGATTTCATAAGTTGTAGCAACCTGTCCGGCATATCCTGTAATAGTTGGAGTTAATGTAACAGTTACTTTGTCTCCAGTTACATTTGTAAGTTCTCCAGAGTATGCTATTTTATAATTGGAAGTATTAAGTAATGCTGAATCTACAGTTAATGTGTTACCATCTTTATCTTTTCCAGCAGCTAATGTAACAGTTGCTTTTTTTACAGTTCCATCATATGTAGGGTTTGTAGCAGATGCGGTAACAAAATCATTAATATCTTTTGCTTTTACTGTAATAGCATCAGATGTATAACTCCAAGCAACCTTACCTGCCTGCTCAGCATAAACAAATAATGTGATTGATTTTCCTGTCATATCTGCAGTTAAAGAAAGTGTTTTAGCTTTATTTGCAGGATTATAATCTGCAATAGTGCTATCAACAATATTTCCATTTACCTGCCATGCAGTTTTTAATGTTGCATTAGCAATGGCGCTTACTGCTGTGATATCTACATTTGCACTTAATTCTCCGCCCCATACAGTTTCGTTATTACTTACAGCAGTTCCACCTACTGCAAAGTCAGATAAATTAACTGTATACTCAGAACCTGTTGTTGTTGATTTTGCAGCTTCAGTAGCTACATCTGTAGTATCTTCTACAACCGGAGCAGCATCTGCTTCATCAGAGAATGTTTCAGCAGCCGGAGCTTCAGTAGCTACAGCAGCATCTGTACCATCGCTGAACTCAGCAGCCCATACCGGCACATTAGAAGTAGCAAGCATTGCAACAACAAGTGACATACTTAATGTCTTTTTTGCCATGCCCTTCTTTGTGTTTTTAATCTTTGTCATGATTATAGTTCCCCTTTCCTTAATATAACTATTTCTTTTTGGGTAAAGATTCCTAGACATAATCTGTCTGTTATGGTTAATAATAGTGCTTTAGCCAGTTTTTGTCAAGGGTAATGCTCAAGAATTTTACGATTTTTTTAAATTTCACGCACTTCAAAAGCATTTATTTTCCTTGATTTTTCATGTTTGATTTCTATAATTTGTTACAAATATGGTGTGTTTTTCTTCTATATCACAAGATGATGTATTATCTGTCTTATCATCCAAAAATAGCAGAGAACCTTATCTGACTCTCTGCCATTTATTCATTTTACAACTGCAGTTCTTCTTTTATCTTTTTTATCTGTTCCATCGGTAACTGTGTATCGTTCACAATTTCTTCCAAACTGCAATTACCTCTCTTAAGCATACGAATTGCTATTTCTCCTTTTATTTCTTCTTGCAACTCATCCTTATACTTTTCTCTTATCTTCTTTATAACTTTATCCGTTTCCAGTTCTAATACTTTTCCTCCCATAACTTCATCCATTCCCTCCTTTGCAATTTGAAAATTTGAAAAAATATAGTCTGCAATTCTTTTAATTACCTCCATAAGGTAATTATACTGTACTTCTCTTCCTTTATGAAGAACGTCCGCTTTCAGCCTCTTTACTATTGCTGCATATTCATCCAGTAAGCTCTGGAGTTTAGCAACATCTTTCTCAATTTCAGATCTGCTCTTTTCATATCTCATAATATAGAACGGTAACAAAAAGAGTAGCTTCTTCTAAAAGATCACGTCTGTGGTATAGTTCTCTACATAGATAGCAGGCAGATCATATTTTATTATCTGTCCGTTTGGCATGACAATATCCATTCCTATAGTATTGCTTTTGCCCTTCCCACGTAAATATAATGCGCAGGAATGTGGGAAATATATTCTGTATCTTCCGTTTTCGATTTTCTTTGATTCCAGACTGATAGCAAAATTGTATTCTATCATGCGGATCACCATCTCTGTGTCGCTGGTGCTCTGGCATTCTATATGGTAGATTTTGTCTGCTATCTTTAGACGAGAGTCTGTTATTTTTTCTCCACTTTTCGTCTGGTGTTCGTTTCTTTGTTGCTCAATTGGTATGTCTGCCGGATAGTTTGTGCCGAATACTTCATTTATTTTTTGGAACTTTTTGTTCGTTTCTCTTGTTGTATTCTATCTTCACTTTCTCTGGAAGTTGATTTAAAATTTTCTGGAAGCTTCCTGTTGTTAGATATGCATCTTTCAATTTTTTCTTACTATATTCATAGATTGTATTCCTCGAGTGTTCTATCAGATAAGCTGTATAAAACTCTTCCCAACTAAAATACTCCTTGCTGTCAGCCAGTTCATAGGTCTTTTCCGTTACCTCAGCAGTTCTTTCTATAATATTGGCTCTTAACAGCAAATACTCAAAAGATTCCGGTGCATATAGTACGATTTTCTTTTCTGTATCTTTAATATATTGCATTACTCGCTGCATTTCCGGTCCAAATGCAGCGCCATCTACAATAGTTAAAATTTCTTTGTTTTGATTTTTCTGTAAATAAGGCAGAATATTACTTTTCCCTTCTGCTGAAAAACAGGTTTCTCCGAATAGCGTCCTATAAAATTCATATCCTGAATTGGAATCTTCTGTTACGATCAGATCTGGCTGAATATCTTCATTTTCCTGCAAATTGTACAATTGATATGTTTCATTGTATATTCTTTTGGCATTCTTATATTTCTGGCTTTCTCTTTCCTGCCGCATTCCATAAATTTCTTCTATACTATATGGAAGCTGTTCTAATGTATCTCTTGTAACAAGTACAAAGTAGTTGTCACTGCCTTTTATGATTCTGGTAAATTCTTTACTTCGTAGAAACTGTGCACCTTCATCAATAAATATGATGCATTGCTTTAAGGTTGCAAGCCTTTCTTTCCAGGAAGCATTTTCTACTACAACGCATCTCTTTTCGCATATTTCGGTGATACCTGATGATATTCCATTATTTTCATAGTCGGAAATCATTCTAAGCAATTCTGTTTTTCCTGTTGCACTATCTCCTCTGATGACTGTAATGTTTCTCTTTATGGTAAGATGATAATGAACCCTCTTATTATATACTTCGATATCATACTTTCCTGTCATACATTTCTTCCCTTCATAGTAAACGATTCACAATGATTTCCTCGTCCAGTTCAAGCATGGTGTGTACTATTTTTCCTGTATTTACAATATAAATATCAAATAGATTTTTTCCAAAGTCCATAATATAGCCCAATCGAATCGTAATATCTTTTTGTTCCGCCAGTTTTAAAATCCATTGTGCACAGTTATTACCACAAGCAGAAGCATTAAAAATATGTTCTGTATCGTTTTGCATCAAGATTAAAGTTTTTACTCCTCCCGAAAGACGTTCTGGGGGAATTGGGCCGAGAAATGGGCTGTCTATCATACATGGACCTTTTACTTCCGACCCATCGATATCTTTAATCATTTTTCTGGAAGTTTCTGATGTTATCCATTCGTCCTCATATGTGTTATTAAAAAATACGTCTGGATTAAAAATGTAATTGTCACCTGGATCGTCTCCAAAAAATATTTTTAACATTTTATATTCCTCCATTCTGCAAATGGCAGTGTCAAAAATTATCCTGCAAATATTAATTTCACTCTATTTCATATTCTATCAAAAATACCTCCTTATTGCCAGCACACCAGGAAACTAATCAAAATACAAAAAAACAGCAGAGAGCTTTTGGGTTGTTCTCTGCTGTTTCTCTTTAATTTTATTCAGAAAGGTAATTATTTCTTTCTAACAATAACCTTATCCAGATGCCAGATATCGTCCACATATTCCTGAATTGTTCTGTCTGATGTAAACTTACCGCTGCATGCTGTATTAAGAAGTGCTTTCTTTGCCCAGCCTTTTTCGTCTTTGTAGGCTGCTTCTACGCGTTTCTGTGCGTCTGCGTAGGAGCGGAAGTCTGCGAGGATGAAGTAGCGGTCTGCTCTGTCTGTGTTCTTTGTGTTGAGGAGTGAATCGTACAGGTCACGGAAGAGTTCTGTATCGCTGGAGAAGGTTCCGTTGATGAGCTGCATCAGTACCTGACGGATTTCTTCGTCTGTATTGTAGATTACGTTTGGATCGTATCCGCCGTTGTTTTCGTAATTGATTACTTCGTCGGAGCTTAAACCGAAGATGAATGCGTTTTCTGCGCCAACTTCTTCTACGATCTCTACGTTAGCACCGTCCATGGTTCCAAGTGTTGGAGCACCGTTGAGCATGAATTTCATGTTACCTGTTCCGGATGCTTCTTTACTTGCTGTGGAGATCTGCTCGGATACGTCTGCTGCTGCGAAGATCCACTCAGCGTTTGATACTCTGTAGTTTTCGATGAATACAACTTTAATCTTGCCGTTGATGGAAGCGTCGTTGTTTACTACATCTGCTACGGAGTTGATGAGTTTGATGATCTTCTTGGCTGTTGCGTAACCTGCGGATGCTTTGGCACCGAAGATAAATGTTCTTGGATAGAATTCCATTTCCGGATGCATCTTTATCTGATTGTACAGATAGATTACATGCAGGATGTTCAGGAGCTGACGTTTGTACTCGTGAAGTCTCTTAACCTGTACATCGAAGATGGAGTGCGGGTCTACTTCTACGCCGTTGTGCTCGAGGATGTATTTTGCAAGACGCTCTTTGTTCTTGAACTTGATGTTCATGAATTCCTGGAGTGCTTTGTCATCATCTGCGTAAACTGCCAGTTTCTTTAACTGTGGAAGGTCTGTGATCCAGTCCGGTCCGATGTGCTCTGTGATCCAGTCTGCAAGGAGTGGATTTGCGTGAAGCAGGAAACGTCTCTGAGTGATACCGTTGGTCTTGTTGTTGAATTTCTGTGGCATCAATTCATAGAAGTCTTTTAATTCCTGATTCTTCAGGATCTCTGTATGAAGGCGTGCAACACCGTTTACAGAGTAGCCTGCTGCGATTGCAAGGTGAGCCATCTTAACCTGTCCATCGTAGATGATTGCCATCTTTTTGATCTTCTCGTAGTTTCCCGGATATTTTGCCTGGATTTCGAGAATGAAACGACGGTTAATCTCTTCGATGATCTGGTATACACGTGGAAGCAGTCTGGAGAAGAGCTCGATCGGCCATTTCTCAAGTGCTTCGGACATGATGGTATGGTTTGTGTAAGCAACGGATTTGGTTGTTACTTCCCATGCTTCATCCCAGCCAAGTCCTTCTTCGTCCATGAGGATACGCATTAACTCTGCTACTGCTACAGTTGGATGTGTATCGTTCATCTGGAAGGTTACTTTTTCATATAATTTCTTAATGTCGCTGTGTTTCTTCTTATATTTATCGATTGCTGCCTGTAAACTTGCAGATACGAAGAAGTACTGCTGTTTCAGTCTCAGCTCTTTACCTGCATAGTGGTTGTCGTTCGGGTAAAGGACTTCTACGATGTTGCGGGCAAGGTTCTCCTGCTCTACAGCTTTCTTGTAATCACCTTTGTCAAAGGAATCCAGCTCGAAGTCTACGATCGGTTCTGCATCCCAGATACGAAGTGTATTTACTACATCGTTGTCATAACCTGTGATCGGCATATCATAAGGAATGGCTTTTACTGCCTGATATCCTTCATGGATAAATTTATTTCCGCCTTTTTCAGGATCGTATTCTACTCTTACATATCCGCCGAAGTGTACTTCTTTGGCATATTCCGGACGGCGAAGTTCGAATGGGTAGCCGTTCTTTAACCAGTTGTCCGGTACTTCAATCTGGTAACCGTTTTCGATTTTCTGTTTGAACATTCCGTAGTGATAACGTATTCCGCATCCATATGCAGAGTAGTTTAATGTTGCGAGAGAATCAAGGAAGCATGCAGCAAGTCTTCCCAGACCACCGTTTCCAAGTGCCGGGTCCGGTTCCTGATCTTCAATGCAGTTGAGATCGAATCCCAGTTCATCAAGGGCTTCTTTTACTTCGCCATATGCGCAAAGGTTGATCAGGTTGTTTCCAAGGGCACGTCCCATCAGGAATTCCATGGACATGTAGTATACAGTTTTTGGATCCTGCTCGTCGTATGCTTTCTGTGTTTCAAGCCAGTTATCGATGATAACGTCTTTTACTGTGTAGCTTACTGCCTGGAAAATCTGCTCCTGTGTAGCTTCTTCAATTGTTTTTCGATAGAGGAATTTTACGTTGTCTTTTACGCTTTTCTTGAATGCCTCTTTCTTGAACATTTCGTTTGTCATTTCATACCTCCCGTAATCTGGTTTCCGTTACTGTTTCGTTCTCTGCAAAAAATATTGCAGGGAAGATCCGCAAACAGTAACTGGTATTTCGTCATAATCTTTCCGTTCCTTTATCAGCGAAATTGGGGGCAAAGTAGCTCTGCCTCCAATTTCTTCTTTGAAATCAGACTGTCAAAGAATATGATACTCTTTTTTCGACAGCCTGTCATCTGTATATTTGCCGAAAATTATGACAATTTTTTTACTCCCATGGTTACAGTTTCTTTGTTGATGTTCCATTCTTTCACATAACCATCGGTCTCGCCAAGTACCATTTCGTCTGCAAGTACTTCAGATTTGATCTCATCTTCGTGTGCTTTCATGACTTCCTGGATCTTGTCGTTTCCATGAGCATATACTTTGATCTTATCCATAACTTCGAAGCCGGCTTCTTTACGCATGGTCTGGATCTTGCTGATGATCTCACGTACAAATCCTTCTTCGATCAGTTCAGGTGTCAGGTTTGTATCGAGAACTACGGATGTTTCGCCGTCGGATTCGGATACGTAACCCTCTGTCTGTGCTGTTTCAATAAGAAGATCTTCTTCTGTAAGTTCAACATCATTTCCGTTGATATCCAGTTTCAGAACACCATTGCCTCTGAGTTCTTTCATTGCTGCTGTTCCATCGATGTCTGTCAGAGCCTGTTTGATTCCACCGAGGAGTTTGCCGTATTTCGGTCCTACAGTACGAAGCTGTGGTTTGAAACTGTAGGAAATAAAGGATTCTACGTCATCTGCAAATTTTACTTCTTTGACATTCAGCTCGTCTGCGATAATGTCTGTGTAGAATTCGCCCATCTTCTTCTCAGCTTTTACATACATGGTTCCGATCGGCTGACGGTTCTTGATGTTTGCTGTATTTCTGCATGCACGTCCGAGAACTACGATCTCGAGAAGCTCTTTCATGTCTGCTTCGAGGTCTTTGTCGATCCATGCTTCGTTTACAGTCGGGAAGTCGCAGAGGTGGATACTTTCCGGAGCATCTTTGTCTACGCTTCTTACAAGGTTCTGATACATATCTTCTGTCATGAACGGAATCATCGGAGCTGCTGTCTTGGCGATTGTTACCAGTGCGTTGTACAAAGTCATGTAAGCATTGATCTTATCCTGCTCCATTCCTTTTGCCCAGAAACGTTCACGGCTTCTTCTTACATACCAGTTACTCATCTCATCTACGAATTCCTGGAGTGCTCTTGCTGCTTCCGGAATCTTGTAGTTTGCCAGGTCATTGTCTACTGCCTGTACAGTTGTGTTTAATCTGCTGAGCAGCCATTTATCCATTACAGGGAGCTGATCATATTCGAGATTGTATTTAGTTGGATCGAAGTTGTCGATGTTTGCATATAATACGAAGAACGCGTATGTGTTCCAGAGTGTGCTCATGAATTTACGCTGTCCTTCTACAACGGCTTTGCCATGGAAACGGTTTGGAAGCCATGGTGCGCTGTTGATGTAGAAATACCAGCGGATCGCATCTGCGCCGTATTTGTTCAGTGCGTCAAACGGGTCAACTGCATTTCCTTTGGACTTACTCATCTTCTGCCCGTTCTCATCCTGGACATGTCCCAGAACGATTACGTTCTTATATGGTGCTTTGTTGAAGAGCAGTGTGGATTCTGCAAGGAGTGAGTAGAACCATCCACGAGTCTGGTCTACTGCCTCGGAGATAAAGTTTGCAGGGAACTGCTGCTCAAATAATTCTTTGTTTTCAAATGGATAGTGGTGCTGTGCGAAAGGCATTGCTCCTGAGTCGAACCAACAGTCGATAACTTCCGGTACACGGTGCATTTCTCCACCACATTCCGGACACTTCAGTGTGATCTCATCAATGTATGGACGATGAAGTTCTACTGTCTTGGCTCTCTCATCACCGCTCATCTCAAATAATTCCTGACGGCTTCCAACGGAATGCATATGTCCGCATTCGCACTGCCAGATGTTCAGTGGTGTTCCCCAGTAACGGTTACGGGAAATACCCCAGTCCTGAATGTTCTCCAGCCAGTCACCGAAACGGCCTTTACCAATAGACTCAGGTACCCAGTTAATGGTGTTGTTATTGCGGATCAGGTCATCTTTAACAGCTGTCATTTTGATAAACCAGGATTCTCTTGCGTAGTAGATTAGTGGTGTATCACAACGCCAGCAGTGTGGGTAATCATGCTCAAATTTCGGAGCATCGAACAGCTTGCCTTCTTTTTCAAGATCAGCCAGTACCATTGGGTCTGCTTTCTTAACAAACACGCCGGCATATGGTGTCTCAGCAGTAAGATCACCCTTGCCATCTACAAACTGTACAAACGGAAGATCATATTCACGTCCTACACGGCTGTCGTCTTCACCAAATGCAGGAGCGATATGAACGATACCGGTACCATCACTCATGGTAACGTAGTTATCACATACGAGATAATGCGCTTTCTTGCCCTTGGATGCTACATAGTCACCTGTGCATTTAAACAGCGGCTCATATTCCTTGTATTCCAGGTCTTTTCCTTTATAGGTTTCCAGAACCTCATATGCAGGCTCTTCTTCCTTTGCAAGCTTGCCAAGTACTTTGTCAAGAAGTGCTTCTGCCATATAATAAGTGTATCCGTCTGCCGCTTTTACTTTACAGTAAGTCTCATCCGGATTTACGCAAAGTGCAACGTTAGAAGGCAGTGTCCACGGTGTTGTGGTCCATGCCAGGAAATATGCGTCCTCTCCAACCACTTTGAAACGTGCGATCGCAGAACGCTCTTTTACTAATTTATAGCCCTGGGAAACCTCCTGGGATGAAAGTGGGGTTCCGCAGCGTGGACAGTAAGGAACGATCTTGAAGCCTTTGTATAAGAGGCCTTTGTTCCAGATTTCTTTCAGTGCCCACCACTCAGATTCAATATAATTGTCCTCATAGGTTACATATGGATGCTCCATATCTGCCCAGAAACCAACTGTTGAGGAGAAATCCTCCCACATTCCTTTGTATTTCCAGACACTTTCTTTACACTGCTGGATAAACGGCTCCATACCGTATTCCTCGATCTGCTCTTTTCCATCCAGACCAAGCTTCTTCTCTACCTCAAGCTCTACCGGAAGGCCATGGGTATCCCATCCAGCCTTACGCGGAACCATGTACCCCTTCATTGTACGGTATCTTGGAATCATATCCTTGATAACACGTGTCAGCACATGGCCGATATGCGGCTTGCCGTTTGCTGTTGGCGGTCCGTCATAGAATGTGTAAGTCGGTCCTTCTTTACGGTTTTCCATACTTTTTTCAAAAATATGGTTTTCTTTCCAGAATTCTTCTACTTTTTTCTCGCGATCTACGAAATTCAGATTCGTGTCTACTTTCTGGTACAAAGCTTTTTCCTCCTTTAAAATTATCAGTCGATTGCTGTTGGGATTTCCTGTTACATAAAGAATCCTGCCTTCCTCAGGTACTCCTGCTTCGTCCATAACCGCCATTTCTCCATCGAACCAGTCAAGAAATGTTGCTGCATCAACAACTGTCTTATTAATTCTTCCCGATAATGTCTGTAATTCAGAATGTAACTTTGAAAATCTATAGCAGTCTTTTTCCGGAATTGCCTGTTCTTCCTCAAATGTGTTCTGAATATTGGCAACAGATAATGTAAGGTTGGTTTCATCAATATCCATCGGATCAATAAAAAATTCAATATCACGGTCGAATGATAACTTCTTTGGTGTCCAGTCATTGCTTAATGTTCCTGCATTAAACCCGATTGTTCTTGTATGGTCCTTGTATCCTGATACCGTAATACTTGGAAGCTTAATTGTTTCTGCATTAATAACTTTAACCTGCAGATTACTCTTTGTTAATTCATCAGAGCATAACTCCTTTGCGTACTTTTTCTGAAGCTGCTGCTGAAATTCTGTTGCATAATTGTATACTGCCATATTCTACCTTCTTTCTTATACTCCAAAAGCAGCGTTTAACTGCTCCTGTGTTGTCTGTGTGTTCTGTCCGTTTCCCGATGCACCAATCTGAAAACCACCGGATACCTGCGCCTGCGGTTTTAAACCTGGAATATCTTCCAGTACCTGTGTTAATGCGGATTTAATGCTTTCTGTATTAATTTTTCCGTCTTCACCGACCGCTTTATCCAG
>OHAD01002369.1_pt1 | contig 14647 bp, 13 predicted proteins | sample 1577011 | NCBI WGS metagenome assembly OHAD01 (sample SAMEA3541510, study PRJEB24748) | human gut metagenome | biome: human gut; feature: human-associated habitat; material: faeces | place: China | collected 2012
GACCACGCACTGAAATTTTTAGGATTTGTAGGAAAAGACAAGGAGAAGTGGGCGAATGCGTGATAGTATCACGGAATCGTTTTGGAACAGAAGGAGATAACACGATGGCTATTCCTCAACTCAGCCCTGAAGAGCGTCAGGCGGCTTTGGAAAAGGCGAAGGCGGCTCGCATCAAGCGCGCCGAGGTTCGTGACGAGCTGAAGAGCGGCAAGCTCACCTTGGCGAAGGTTCTCGAGATGAAGAACGATCCCGTGGTCGGCCGCATGAAGGTTTCCACGCTTATCGAGACCATGCCGGGCTACGGCAAGGCCAAAGCCGAGAAGATCATGAAGGAACTGCAGATCGCCGAGAGCCGCCGCCTGCGCGGTTTGGGCGAGCGCCAGCAGACCGCTTTGCTGGAGCGTTTGGGCTAAACGCTGCATGCGACACGGTAATCTGTTCGTTATCTCTGGGCCATCAGGTGCCGGCAAGGGCACGCTGGTGGCCCGTCTGCTGCATGAGGTTCCGGATGCTTGGGTGTCCGTCTCGGTCACGACGCGCTTGCCGCGCGAGATGCAGGTTTTAATGATGTTCTTCTGGATCTCGGGCAGTTCCTCGAACGGGACCTCAACGCCCAGGTCGCCGCGGGCGACCATGACGGCGTCGGCAGCGGACAGGATGCTGTCGATGTTATTGACGCCCTCGCGGTTCTCGATCTTGGCGATGATGCGGATGTTGGAGTCGTACTCGTTCAGCAGGTTGCGGATCTCGTACACGTCCTGTGCGGTGCGCACAAAGGAAGCAGCGATGAAATCAAAGCCCTGCTCGATGCCGAAGATGATATCGTCCTTATCGCGCTGGCTCATATACGGCATGGACAGATGCACACCGGGCACGTTGACACCCTTCTTGTTCTTGATCTTGCCGCTGTTCAGCACAGTGCAGACGATGTCGGTATCGTTCACGGTCTGGATCTGCAGTTTGATCAGGCCGTCATCCAGCATGATGGTGCCGCCGGGGGCCACGTCCTGAGGCAGATCCTTGTAGGTGATGGAGCAGATCTCCTTGGTGCCCTCCACATCGCGGGTGGTCAGGGTGAAGGTCTGGCCGGCTTCCAGCATCTCGGTGCCGTTCTTGAAGTCCTTCAGGCGGATCTCAGGGCCTTTGGTGTCCAGCAGAGCAGCCACGGGCTTGCCCAGCTCCTCGCGCAGGGACTTGAGCAGGTCCAGACGGCCCTTGTGCTCCTCGTGGGAGCCATGGGAGAAGTTGAAGCGGGCAACATTCATGCCGTTGGCGATCAGTTCACGCAGGACGCCGTCCTTGTCGGTGGAAGGGCCCAGGGTGCAGATAATTTTCGTTTTTCTCATTCAAAATACCTCCGTCTACGTTCTCACTCTCTCATTTATTTTGCAGCAGGCTGTCTGCTGTCATGCAGAACGGCCCGCGCACACGACCAACAGGGAAAACTCCCCGTGCTGCGGGTTGGAATGTACGGTAAAGTGAAAATCCAAAACTTTACCAACTACTATTATAATCGCTTTCTGACAAGAGAGCAAGTGAAATTTCAGGATGAATACAACTTTTTTGCATACCGGGAGGTTTGAACAGATGTTTGACGCAGGGACGCGGTAATTTTGCGGATTTTGTACAGAGAAATCGTTAAAGAAATGGCTAAGATCCTGCCCGTCAGGACAGCTGTGCAGCATGGAAAGACAGCCCTTGCAAACGGGCCTGTTTTTGCTTATAATGGTGGCAGGTAAAAGTGTCACTTATCCGGGCTGACCCGGAAGAAATGGAGAAAACCAAGATGGAAAAACGTGTCTTTCTGATCGTGCTCGACAGCTTTGGCATCGGCGCCGAGCCGGATGCCGCCGCTTTTGGCGACGAGGGCACCAACACGCTGGGAGCCATTGCAAAGCATCCCAACTTCAACTGCCCCAACCTGCAAAAGCTGGGCCTGTTCAACATCGACGGCGTGACCGCCGGGGAAAAGACCGCCGCTCCCACCGGTTCCTTTGCCCGCCTGCAGGAGCAGAGCATGGGCAAGGACACCACCATCGGCCACTGGGAGATCGCCGGTGTGGTGAGCCCGAAGCCGCTGCCCACCTTCCCGGAGGGTTTCCCCGCAGAGCTCATCCACGAGTTTGAGGAAAAGACCGGCCACAAGGTGCTCTGCAATAAGCCCTATTCCGGCACCCAGGTGCTGAAGGACTACGGCGAGCAGGCCATGAAGGAAAACGCCCTCATCGTCTACACCAGTGCCGACAGCGTGTTCCAGGTGGCCGCCAACGAAGAGCTGGTGCCGGTGCACGAGCTGTACCGTTACTGCGAGATCGCCCGCGAGATGCTCAAGGGCGAGTATGGCGTGGGCCGCGTCATTGCCCGCCCCTTCCTGGGCCGCACCGCCGATACCTTCTACCGCACCACCAACCGCCACGACCTGAGCCTGAAGCCGCCCCGCGCCACCATGCTGGATCTGCTGAAGGATGCCGGTAAGGACGTGATCGCCGTGGGCAAGATCTACGATATCTTTGACGGCGAGGGTGTGACCGAAAAAATCAAGACCACCGGCAACACCAACGGCATCGCCTTTACCAAGGCCTTGCAGACCCGGGATTTTGAAGGCCTTGCCTTCGTGAATCTGGTAGACTTTGATATGCTCTACGGCCACCGCCGTGACGTGGCAGGCTACGCTGCCGCCGCTACGGAGTTCGACCGTTTTCTGGCCGACTTCCTGCCGGGGATGCGGGAGGGCGACCTGCTCATGATCACCGCCGACCACGGCTGTGACCCCTCCTACACCAAGACCACCGACCATACCCGTGAGTATGTGCCGTATCTGGTCTGCGGCAAGGGCGTAAAGGCGGGGATGGATCTGGGCACCAAGCTGTGCTTCGGCACCATTGCCAAGACCATCTGCGAGTATCTGGAAGTGGACGCTTCCACGCTGGACGGCCAGAGCGTATGGCAGGAGATCCGGGCATAAAACGCCCCAAAAGCTATAAGAACAGGAGCGTGAAACGATGCGTATTTATGATCTGATCGCAAAAAAGCGGGATGGCGGCACCCACACCCGGGAGGAACTGGAGGCCATTGTCAACGGCTTTGTCTGCGGAGATGTGACCGACTACCAGATGGCTGCATGGATGATGGCGGTGTATCTGCGCGGCATGACCAATGAGGAGACCGCCGAGTTGACCGATGTAATGGCGCACAGCGGTGTGATGGTAGATCTTTCGCCCATTCCGGGCATCAAGGTGGACAAGCACTCCACCGGCGGCGTGGGCGACAAGACCACGCTGGTCATTGCGCCCATCGTGGCGGCCTGCGGGGTGAAAATCGCCAAAATGAGCGGCCGGGGTCTGGGACACACCGGCGGCACTATCGACAAGATGGAGAGCGTGCCCGGCACAAAGACTGCTCTCTCGCAGGAGGAATTTTTTGCACAGGTGAATCGGATCGGCCTGTCGGTCATCGGCCAGAGCGAGGGCATCGCCGTGGCAGATAAAAAAATGTACGCCCTGCGTGACGTTACCGCCACCGTCAGCTGCATTCCGCTGATTGCCTCCAGCATCATGTCCAAAAAGCTGGCCTCCGGCTCAGACGCCATCCTGCTGGACGTCACCACCGGCACCGGTGCTTTTATGAAAACTGTGGACCAGAGCATTGAGCTGGCGCAGCTGATGGTTGCCATCGGTACCCACCATGGCCGCCGGGTAGCCGCCATGATCACCGATATGGACACCCCGTTGGGGCACAACATCGGCAACAGTCTGGAAGTCATGGAGAGCATGGACGTGCTCAAAGGCCACGGCCCGGCAGACCTGACCGAGGTGTGCCTGCAATTGGCAGCCAACATGCTGGTGCTGGCAGGCAAGGGCGATGCCGCCCACTGCCGCGCTATGGCCGAGGCTGTCATTGCGGACGGCTCTGCCTTTGAAAAGTGCAAGGAAATGTTTGCCGCACAGGGCGGCGACATCCGGGTGCTGGACGATTACAGTCTGTTTGCACAGCCCGCCGCCAGCTATGAGCTGCTGGCCGAGCAGGACGGCTACATTGTGGCCAACGATGCCGAAAAAATCGGCTCTGCCAGTGTGCTGCTGGGCGCAGGCCGCCAGAAAAAGGGCGACCCGCTGGACTTTGCCGCCGGTATCACCCTGCACAAAAAGCGCGGCGACTATGTCCATAAGGGCGAAAGCCTTGCCACCTTCTACGGCGCAGCGGACAAGTTTGAAGCTGCCGCCGCCGAGTACCGCAGCGGCCTTGTATACGGCGCGGAAAAGCCGGAGGAAGCCCCGCTGGTGTACGCCCTTGTCACCAAGGACGGCGTAGAGCGGTACTGAGACCGGACAGCAGGGGAGACCTGCTTTTCGCAAAAATGCAAGGCCGGGCAGCCCGCAGGCGGCCCGGCCTTGCTCCTATAACAATAATTTTTTCGGTTGCTCCAAGGGGTTGCTGCGCAAAAGCTGTGCGGCAGCCTTTTTTTGCGCTTTCACGCTGAAAACAGGCCATTTTGCACAAAGGAACGGTCGCTTTTTAAGCATTTCGCTGTATTTGCGGGTCAAACGGTAGAACTTTGCAAAGGGATATGGTATACTATACCGTACTTGTATGCCCCGGGAAAAGGGGCTGCCAAAGGAGAAAGGACTTGTTATGAAGATCATTCTGGTGGGCGGCGGCAAGGTCGGTACGGCTCTGGCGCGCCAGCTCAGCGAGGAAGGCCACAACGTGACTGTGGTGGACACCAACAAGGCGCGCGTGGAGCATCTGACCGAAAGCTACGACGTGCTGGGCATCGTGGGCAATGGCTCGTCCATCACCACCCTGTCCGAGGCGGGCATTGAGGATGCGGACGTGTTCATCGCGGTCACCGGCTCGGACGAACTGAACCTGCTTTGCTGCATGTTTGCCAAAAAGGCGGGTCACTGCCACGGCATTGCCCGCGTGCGCAACCCGTCCTACAGCCATGAGCTGGACTTTATCAAAAAGCAGATCGGCATTTCCGCCATCATCAACCCGGAAATGGCAGCGGCAAAGGAGATCTCCCATCTGCTGCGGTTCCCCGGTGCCAGCAAGATCGATACCTTTGCGGACGGCCGTGTGCGGCTGATCAAGTTTGCACTGCCCGATGCACTGGACGGTGTAGCCATCCGCGAGATCCCCACCCGGCTCAAGAGCGATATTCTGGTGTGCGCGGTGGAGCGTGACGGCGGGGTCATCATCCCCAACGGTAACTTCGTGCTGCAAAAGGGCGATCAGGTCACCTTCCTTGCCACGCAGGAAAAGGCGCACGCCTTCTTCCAGCAGCTGCATCTGCCGGTGCAGCCGGTGCGCAACGCCCTGATCGTGGGCGGCGGTGCCATTGCCTACTACCTCAGTCAGGAGCTGCTGGAAAACCATGTGCGGGTGCGTATCGTGGAGCGGGATGCCGCCCGCTGCGTGGAACTGGCCGAGCAGCTGCCCGGTGCACAGATCCTGAACGAGGACGGCTCCAACCGCGAGTTTCTGCTTTCCGAAGGTCTGGAATCCACCGAAGCTTTTGTGGCGCTGACCAACATCGACGAGGAGAACGTGCTGCTGACCCTGTTTGCCAAAAAGCACTCCAACGGCAAGTTGGTGACCAAGGTCAACCGTCTGGAATTTGACGATATTCTGGCCGGGCTGGATCTGGGCAGCGTGGTCTACCCCAAGTACATGACCTGTGACTACATCGTGCAGTACGTCCGCGCCCTGCAAAACGAGGCGGGCAACAACATCAAGACCCTGTACCGCATTCTGGACGACCGCGTGGAAGCGCTGGAATTTACGGTGCACGAGGAGAGCGCCGCTACCGGTGTGCCCCTGAGCCAGCTGCACCTGAAAAAGAACCTGCTGCTGTGCTGCATTACCCGCGGCAGCAAGATTTTGATCCCCCGCGGCGGCGACCAAATTCAAGTGGGCGACAACGTCATCGTGGTCACGCTGGAGCATGGTCTGCACGACCTGCGCGATATCGTGGAGCACTGACGGAGGCGGACTATGAATTATGCGATCGTTTTCCGTCTGCTGGGCTATGTGCTGATGATTGAGGGCGCGTTGCTGCTGCTGCCAGCCGCCGCCAGTTTAGTGTATGGCGAGTGGATGGTGCTGGGCGTGTTTCTGCTCACAGCTGCGGTCAGCGCCGGCATCGGCTACGCCCTGCACACCATCAAACCCCGCAGTAAGGTGTTCTATATGCGCGAAGGCTTTGCGGCTACCTCGCTGTGCTGGGTGTTCATCTCGGTGATGGGCGCGGTGCCCTTTGTGCTTACCGGCTGCATCCCGAACCCCGTGGATGCCCTGTTCGAGACGGTCTCCGGCTTTACCACCACCGGTGCCAGCATTCTGCCCGCCGTAGAGGGGCTGCCCAACGGTATTCTGTTCTGGCGCAGCTTCACCCACTGGATCGGCGGTATGGGCGTTCTGGTGTTTCTGCTCTCACTGCTGCCGCTGACCGGCGGCTCCCACGTCAACCTGATGAAAGCCGAAAGCCCAGGCCCGCAGGTGGACAAGCTTGTGCCCAAGGTACAGTCTACCGCTAAGATCCTGTACGGCATCTACCTTGCCCTCACCGTGCTGGAGCTGGTGTTTCTGCTGGTGGGCAGAATGCCCCTGTTCGAAGCCATGCTCACTGCCTTTGGTACGGCGGGCACCGGCGGCTTCGGCTTCCGCAACGACAGCTTTGGCAGCTTTTCGCCCTACATCCAGTGGGTCGTGACCATCTTCATGATCCTGTTCGGCGTCAACTTCAACGCCTACTTCCTGCTGCTCATGCGCAAGTTCCGCCGCGCTGCTGCCAGCGAGGAGGTGCGTGGCTACTTTGTGGTCATTGCAGTGGCAGTGGGCATCATCACCGCCAACATTTATAGCATGTACAACAGCTTTGGCGAGGCGCTGCGGCAGGCCGCTTTTCAGGTGGGCTCCATCATCACCACCACCGGCTTTTCCAGCTGCGATTTTGACCTGTGGCCAACCCTCTCTAAAGAGATTCTGGTCATGCTCATGTTCATTGGCGCTTGCGCCGGCAGTACCGGCGGCGGCATCAAAGTGAGCCGTTTCCTCATTCTGGGCAAGACCTTGGCTAAGGAACTCAAGACTGCCCTGCACCCGCAGGTGGTAGCGCCCGCTCGCATGGACGGCAAGCTGCTGAACCACGAGACCATCCGCACCACCAACGTGTTCATTGCGGCCTATATCTTTATCTTTGCGGCCTCCTTCTTCCTCATCAGCCTGAACGGCTTTGATATGGTGACGAACTTTACCGCCGTGGCGGCTACTCTGAACAACATCGGCCCGGGCTTGGAAATGGCAGGCCCCATGCAGAACTTCGGCTGCTTTGCAGACCCCGCAAAGCTGGTGCTGATCTTCGATATGCTGGCCGGTCGTCTGGAGATCTTCCCCATGCTGGTGCTGTTCATGCCGGATACCTGGCGGAAGTTCTGAGTCCCGGCGAGAACCATCTGATACCTGTCCCCCTGATAACCTTTTCTGGTATCAGGGTTTTTTTGCATTTTGTGCAGTTCCGAAAGAAACACTTGACAAATTGATGCGAGGGGGGGATAATAAGATGGGATTGATAAAATGCATAATTGTTTTCTTGAATGTGAAAATATTTGTGCACGAAAGCTTAAAAAGGAGATTGATCATGATGAAAGAAATGAATCGTCGTACATTCCTGAAAGCGGTTGGAGTGGCAGGCGCTGTATCTGCAATGACGGCGCTGGTTGGATGTAGTGGCGGTGTGATCGTACCTGACGGTTCCACTTCGCTTGCAAATCTGAAACCTCTGAACGGTTACTACGACTGGAATAACACCCTGCCGGAAGACCCGTTTGGAAACACTTATACGACCGGTGCAAATGCAATCGTGCTCGAGCCGTGTGGCGGTGCATGGAACAACACAACCTATGATCTGGGCGGGACCTACCGCGGTAAAGTCGAGTATTCTCTTGACAAAAAGTATACGAAGCTGACGATGAAGCTCAACCCGTATAAGGGCACGCAGTCGGAAGGCTGGGCAACCGTCAGTGTGTATGCCGACAAGAAGCTGGTAAAGACTTCTCCTGCTATTAGGCAGAAAACAAAAGAGCCGGTAGAGTTTGAAGTTGACATTACAAATGCAGAGTATATCGAGATCGAGGCTGTCATTTCCAGCAATAAATACGAAGAAGAGTATGCATCTTTGATCATGTGGGATGCCAAACTCTGGAAGTAAATGATACCTTTTCCCGTGCAGCAATGCACGGGATTTTTTTTGTTGTCGGGGGATCTCTCCATCAAATCCTTCGGATTTGCCAGCTCCCTCAGTGAGGGAGACTTACTCTCGTGGAAAGCTTTCAGACTTTGCCGGGAACCTTGCGGCGGCCGCAAAAGCTTTCCCTCTGGGTGCGCAGGCACGCGCAGCAGGGGAGAAGGCGGGCTTTTCTTTGACGCGCGACACCGAAAACGGTCGGAATGGGTTGCGTTCAGCGCCGCGTTGCAGTATGATTATAGCATCTGAAAGCAAAACGAACCCTGCATCACCATCGTAGCGTAAAACGCTATAAAAAGAAGAAAGCAGAACGCAGGCAAAACCGCCGGCGTTACAAAACCGATGAAACATACAGGAGGAAATTACTATGGGTTTGATCAAAGCAGGTATGGGCGCACTGGGCGGAACGCTTGCAGACCAGTGGAAGGAATTTTTCTATTGCGATTCCCTGGACAAAGATGTGCTGATGGTCAAGGGCCAGAAGCGCACCTCCCGCCGCAACTCCAACCACGGCGAGGATAACATTATCACCAACGGCAGCGGCATCGCCGTGGCAGACGGTCAGTGTATGCTCATCGTGGAGCAGGGCAAGGTGGTGGAGGTGTGCGCCGAGCCGGGCGAGTATACCTTCGATTCCTCCACTGAGCCCAGCGTGTTCACCGGCAACTTCGGTGATAGTCTGGCCGCTACCTTCCAGACCGTAGCCAAGCGCTTTACCTACGGCGGCAACACCGGCAAGGATCAGCGTGTGTACTACATCAACACCAAGGAGCTGGGCGAGATCCTGTACGGCACCGCCACCCCCATCCCGTTCCGTGTGGTAGTCAGCGAGGAGCGGGGCTATAAGCTCTCGGTCAATCTGCGCTGCAACGGCAGCTTTACCTACCGCATCTGCGACCCGCTGCTATTCTACACCAATTTGTGCAGCAACGTTTCCAACCAGTACGATGCCTCGGAGCTGGCTCCCCGCCTGAAGAGTGAGCTGATGAACGCCCTGCAGCCTGCCCTTGCCACCCTTTCGGCAAACAAGGTGCAGTATTACGAGATTCCCGCTCACACGCTGGAGATCTCCGATGCCCTCAACGAGCAACTGTCCAATGTCTGGCGCAAGAAGCGCGGCATTGAGGTATTCTCCTTCAACATCAACTCCCTGTCCATCCCGGAGGAGCAGCAGAAGAAGATCACCGAGTGGGAAGAGAACGCCATGACCACCGACCCCACCACCGCCGCAGCCCGTCTGGTGGGCGGCCAGATCGATGCCATGAAGACCGCCGCCGGGAACACCGCCGGTGCTATGACCGGCTTTATGGGCATGGGTATGGCTGCCGGTGCAGGCGGCATGGGCGGTATGAACGCCCAGAACCTGTTTGCCATGGGTCAGCAGCCCGCAGCACCTCAGCAGCAGACTTCTGTCGCCGACAGCTGGAAGTGCAGCTGCGGCGCTACCGTCACCGGTAAGTTCTGCCCGGAATGCGGCAGCAAAAAGCCGGAGCCGAAGCCCGCTGCCGACAGCTGGACTTGCAGCTGCGGTGCTACCGTTACCGGCAAATTCTGCCCGGAGTGCGGCAAGCCCCGCCCGGCGGCAACAGAGGGCTGGACCTGCAGCTGCGGCGCGGTGAACAAGGGCAAGTTCTGCTCCGAGTGCGGCAAACCCAAGCCCGCCGGTACGCCCAAGTATAAGTGCGACAAGTGCGGCTGGGAACCGGCAGACCCTGCACACCCGCCTAAGTTCTGCCCGGAGTGCGGCGACCCCTTTGACGACAACGACCGCAGCTAAGCCCGGCGCACAGCCCGTTGCACAATAACTGAACACACTGCGGGACAGGGAAGAAGCCGAAGCCCCTGCTCCGCAGATCATAGGAGGAAACACTATGGCAGGAATGCTGGAATATAAGTGCCCCTGCTGCGATGGTGCCATCCAGTTCGACAGCACCACCCAGAAGATGAAATGCCCCTACTGCGACACCGAGTTTGAGGTGGACGCGCTGAAGGGCTACGATGAGGACCTGAAAGACCAAAAGCCCAGCGAGATGAACTGGGCCACCCCCGGCGGCGGCTGGGCAGAGGGCGAGACCGCCGGTCTGCATACTTACGTCTGTAAGAGCTGCGGCGGCGAGATCGTGGGCGACGACACCATGGCTGCCTCCGCCTGCCCCTTCTGCGGCAACCCCATCGTGCTGACCGGACAGTTTGCCGGAGACCTGCGCCCCGACCTCATCATCCCCTTCAAGCTGGACAAAAAGGCTGCCAAGGCAAAGCTGCAGGAGCACCTTAAAGGCAAGACCCTGCTGCCCAAGGTGTTCCGCAGCCAGAACCATATCGACGAGATCAAGGGCGTGTATGTGCCTTTCTGGCTGTACGACAGCGACGCCGATGCACAGCTGCGCTTTACCGCAACCCGCACCCGCTTCTGGTCAGATGACGACTACGATTATACCGAGACCAGCTACTACTCCGTGCGCCGGGACGGCGTGCTGGGCTTTGATGCAGTTCCGGTGGACGGCTCCTCCAAGATGGCAGACGACCTGATGGAATCCATCGAGCCGTTTACCATGCGCGATGCCGTGCCCTTCCAGACCGCGTATCTGGCTGGCTATGTGGCCGATAAGTACGATGTGGACGCCCAAAAGAGCATCGAACGCGCCAACAAGCGTATCCGTCAGTCCACAGAGGACGCCTTTACCCAGACTGTTACCGGCTACGACTCGGTCAAGGTGGAGAACAGCAGCATCCAGCTGCACGGCAGCAAGGCAAAATATGCCCTGTTCCCGGTGTGGGTGCTGAGCACCAGCTGGCGCGGCAACAACTACATTTTTGCCATGAATGGCCAGACGGGCAAGTTTGTGGGCAATCTGCCGGTAGATAAGGCCGCCGCCCGCAAGTGGACGCTGGGCCTTACCGCAGCCGTTGGTGCCGCATCCTATGCGGTCATGTGGCTGCTGTGGCTGGCCGGGATTCTGTAAAGGAGGGACGGAAGATGAAAAACACTGTTACCCGACTGCGCTCCCTCTGTGCTGCGCTGGCCGCACTGGTGCTTTTGCTGGCGCTGGCTGTACCGGCCTTTGCCGCAAACGGCTTTGCCGACCTGTATTACCGCATGAACGACAGCGCGAAAGTTCTGACCGAGGACGAGGACAACGAGCTGGAAGCTTCGCTGGAGGAGCTGAGCGTCCGCCAGAGCTTTGATGTGGTCGTTGCCACCATCGACTCGCTGGAAGGCGAGGGTTACACCAGCATAGAAGAATACGCCGATGACCTGTACGATTACTGCCAGTTCGGCTACGGTGAAAACCGGGACGGCGTGCTGCTGCTGGTAAGCATCGGCGACCGCAAATGGCATATCTCCACCTGCGGCTACGGCATTACCGCCTTTACGGATGCCGGTATCCAGTACCTTGGCGAGCAGATGACCCCCGACATGGCAGACGGCGATTACGCCGCCGCCTTCCGCACCTTTATCCAGTGGACGGACACATACGTTACCGCCGCCCGCGAAGGCCACCCCTACGATGTAGACAATATGCCGCATGAGCCCCTCTCTATTATGTATCTGGGTCTGGCACTGGTCATTGGTCTGGTGACAGCACTCATCGTGACCGGCGTGATGAAGAGCCAGCTCAAGAGCGTGGCACCGCAGCAGGATGCAACCAGCTATGTGCGGCAGGGCAGCATGAAGCTGACCAACCAGCGGGACCTGTATCTGTACCGTGACGTGCACCGCACCGAGCGGCCGAAGGAGACCAGCTCCAACGATTCCGGCGGCAGCTCCACCCACACCTCCTCCAGCGGCACTACCCACGGCGGTGGTGGCGGTTCGTTCTGAACGCAGCCGCCGACCGGAACCACCGGGAGAGCCGGGCACTGACCAAAAATAAAAATCTGAAGCAGAAGGGAGCATACGATGGGACTTTTTGACAAGATGAAGCAGGCTGCCGCGAATGTTTCCGGCAACCAGACCGTCACCTTTACCTTTCAGGCACTGCCGGAAAGTCTTGCACAGATGCAGGCAATGCCAGAGGCCAGTCTGGATACCCCCTTTAAGACGGCGGCGCTTACCGTCTGCGCCTTGTGCGTCTACGGCGCCGATAAAAACATCGGGCTGGAAATGCTCAACTGGCTGCGGGGTCCCCGCCCCATGAACGGGCAGGAGGTCGCTTTTTTGAACGACCGCTTCCGGGACGGCAAGAGCTACATCCCGTTCTCCTACTTTGCAGGCGCTGCACCGGATAATGACTATACCCCCCGCCAGCCCTTCACCCTGCTGGTGGGCAGCAACCACACCTCCAACACCGAGGAAGGCTATTGCAAGCTGTTCATCCCCTGCGGCGGTGCCGACAGCCCCCGCCCCATCACCCTGCGCCGCAAGGGCAACGGGCAGTGGTTTTTGTGGGAGCAATACCTGATGACCGGTATCCAGATGCCGAAATCCGCCGACCCGTGGGCATAAAGACGAAGGAGAGCCTATGAAAAACCTGAAACTTCTGGCGGCGCTGCTGGCGCTGACCATCGGCCTTGCAGGCTGCGGCGGGTCATCCAAGGGCGGCAGTTCGTCCAGCTCTGCATCCCAAAATAAGCTGGACGGCAACGGCATGACCGCACCCAGCACCCAAGAGCAGGAATACGAGGAGCCGGAGGACGTAGCCTATATGCGCCTGCTGACAGGGGAGGCCGAAAATCAGGCCTGCGTGCTCTATCTTGGCGGCTCCTACGAGGTGACCACCGATGTGCAGAAGGTGCTGGACAGCCAGACCGACCTGCGCCAGCTGTGGAGCTTTGTCTACGACATCCCGCAGGACCACTACGTTGTGGCCCCGGATGGCGGGTGCGATTTATACTGCATCTTCCCGCAGGACCCGGATGCCACCCTTTTCGTCTATGAGGTAAGCCTGACAGACGATGCCGAAAACCCGCTCCGGCGCGGCAAGCAGCTTTATTACAGCGAGGACGGCCAGCCCATCCTGCTGCTGTGCAACATCAGCGATATCGCCCCCAACACCGAGGTGGAGCTGTACCCCACCGCCGGCGAGGAACTGGTGTTCAGCCCCTTCCTTTCCGGCGAGAACGGCCATCTGGTGGAAACCGACGGCGTGTGCGATTTTACCATCTACCCGGAGGGGGACGACTGGGAGACCGACTCAAGCCCGTGGTCGCTGGAAGGCAACTGGCTGGAGACCGGCCGCGACACCGACGAGGGCTATTTTGACACCGACCCCGCAGACGCCGACCGGATGTGCTTTTTGCCCACAGACGCCGACACCGAGGGCAGTCAGCTGCCCCTGACCGCCAGCTACATTACCCCCTACCCGGAGCTGAACGTGGAGGAAGCCGACCTGTTCTATCAGGAGGGCACCCCGGAGGTACCCTTCCGCTCCAATCAGGAGTGGTACGCCACCTTTACCGGGGAGGACGGCTCCCGCTACGCCGTCACGCTGGAAAACGAGGATACCCTTGCCCTGAAGTTCTATCTGGACGGCGAGATGAGCTACCTGAGCCTTGTCAACACGGTCTACTTTGCACGGCAGGAGGCCATGGGCTGACCCGGCACACACCCCTTTACCGCGCACCGATAGAAACCCCATTTACCGCACAGCAATAACAACACAAAAAACGAAAGGAGCACCCCATGAAACAACGATTCTCAAAACGAACGCGCCTTGTCAGTGCCCTTTTGACGCTGGCTATGGTATTCACCTTTTTGCCCATCAGCGCCTTTGCGGCAGGGGGGTGACCATCGAACTGTCCAGTTACAATTTCCCGGACGAAACGTTCCGGAAATATCTCAAAAAGTTTGACGTAACCGGCGATAATAAGCTGGCATCGGCGGAACGGAATGCTGTCAAGGAAATCGATGTCAGTGGCAAGGGCATTACAACCTTGGAAGGCATAAGCTACTTCCCCAATCTGTTTTATTTGAATTGCAAGAAAAACCAGCTGACGGAACTGGATGTGAGTAAGAATCCAGCATTGTGGGGTTTGGAGTGCGACGAAAACCAGCTGAGCAGTCTGGACGTGAGCCAGAACGCAAAATTGGTGTATCTGTATTGCAACAGCAACAATCTGACCAGTCTGGATTTGAGCCAAACGGCTGTTGCGGCACTGGGAGTAAGTGACAACAAAATCACCATCGAGGTTGAAGAGACCTCCCGCACCTTTGACCTGCGCACCCTCCCCGGCAAATTTGACGTGACCAAGGCCACCAGATGGAAGAGCGGCACGGTAAACGGCAGCATCCTGACGGTGAACGAGGACGCGAACCAAGTGACCTACACCTACAACTGCGGCAATGGCTTCAGCAAAAACTTTACCCTGAACGTGAAGGTCGTCCTGGACGGCACGGCAACGCCTCCCTCCGGCGGCGATACCCCGGGCGGCGGCTCTACCGGCGGCGGTGACGGCGGC
>OHAD01002370.1_pt1 | contig 14639 bp, 11 predicted proteins | sample 1577011 | NCBI WGS metagenome assembly OHAD01 (sample SAMEA3541510, study PRJEB24748) | human gut metagenome | biome: human gut; feature: human-associated habitat; material: faeces | place: China | collected 2012
TGGCTAGGCTATACGCTTAAAAGAAAGCTTACCAACCAGGAAAATCCGCTGACCCTTTTTTTGAGTCCCATGAAAAAACCACCGATATGTACCATACTTCACTTATTCTCAACGATTTGCGTGAATCATTTTCAGGGATGAAATTCTACATTTGCATACCCTACTGAATAACGGATGAAATACAACGTCTGCTACAGGCTTTCTTATCCGATGATAATGATTGTACCTACAGGCGGATAATAGTAAGAGAAACAAAAAACGGTGGTTTTTTAGAGCCGGCAATAATAAAAACCACCGAATTTAATATTTCTCTCCAGCCATCCGCTCCATTCAGGATTGACGAAATAACCGAATGTGCAACTTCAAAAAGAAAATGATCATGAAACAAGGAACAATGAACATTCTATTTTTCGTTCTGAAAACAAAACTGCTGAAAAATGGCGAGGCTCCAATCCTAATGAGGATTACCATCAACGGGCAATATGAAGAAATAAGAATACAGAGAAGCGTTCCATTAAAGAACTGGAATCCGGCCAAGGGATGCAGCAAAGGAAAAGACAGGGCTTCCATTGAATTGAACAACTATAGTTCCGCCCTTACTACACGCGCATACGAAAAGCACAAGGAGCTGACCTTTGAATCGGCACTGATAACTCCAAAGACGATATTAAAGCGTGTGTTCGGAAAGGATGAGACTGTCCGGACGTTGCTTGGAACAGTCAAAGAAGAAATTTCCTCTATGGAAAAGGTTGTTGATATAGACTATTCTCCCGTCACCATCAACCGTTATAAGAATGTGCTCAGAAAACTTGAAACGTTTGTGCCGCGCTTTTATGAGAAGAATGATATTACATTCCATGAACTTTCCCCTGATTTCATCAAGGCTTTTGATGTTTTCCTGAAGACAGAAGCCGGACTGTGCCGCAACACAATAGTCCGCTACATGAAATGCCTGAAGAAAATCACCAATATGGCAATAGCCAAAGAATGGATGCGGAAAGACCCGTTTTACGGATATAAGATGGAACAGGACGAGACAGATCCGGTATTCCTGACAAACAACGAGCTTCAGGCTATAATGAACAGGAATTTCGATATTCCGAGACTGGAACTTGTCAAGGACATCTTTTTGTTTGCGTGCTTCACCGGTCTGGCGTTCGCTGATGTATCCACATTGAGACCGGAACATCTGGAGCAGGACAATAACGGTGACTGGTGGATAAGAAAAGGACGTGTAAAACTGGAGAGAATAAGAAAGTCAAGTTCCATAGCAAATGTTCCGCTTCTTCCTGTTCCATTGGCAATACTGAAGAAATACGAATCACACCCGATATGTCTTAAACAAGGGACTTGCCTTCCTGTTGTCTGCAATCAGAAGGCAAACAGCTACCTGAAGGAGATTGCGGACTTCTGCGGCATCAAAAAGAATCTGACCACACATGCAGCTAGGCATCACCTTTTATCCTATTCTCTGAAAATAAGCAGTTTATACGAATCGCTTTATTAAGCAGGTAACGATTTAGAAACGAGCAGAATTCCCTTATCTGTCCTATTTTGCATTATCGAAAAAGAACGCTCTTATTCCAAGAACAAAGATAGGATTTTTTTAGTTATTGCGTTATCCCATCTTTAAAATAATTGTAAATGTAGATTTCAAAAGACTCTAACTTTGAACAAGAAATTATATCCTCATCATTTAGTGTATTAAATTTTGATATGGCAGCACTCAAAGTTAACCCTTTATCTTCAAAATCAATCAACCCAGAATTCTGAATCTTTTTTGCTATCATTCTAGGAAGACCATATTCTTCCAATTGATAAACAACTGTTGGTAGAAATACGGATGACAGTTTGGAAATAAATGGAGATAAATCAAAATCAGATTTTAGAATTGCTTTTTGAAGTATATTTACATCGCTAATTAATGAAGATAATTTAAAAGACACATTACGCTCTAATCTAAAAAAAGTATCTAGACCAATACCTATATCATCTAAATCTTGTAATAATTCAGGAATAGTTTTCTCCCAATTTCCCGACAATATTTTAACAAATTCAACAAACGTACCATATTTAGCATCCCAAGCGCCTGGCTGTAGGTTTAATATTTTATAAAGAGCAGCATCCCAGTAATCTGGATTTGAATAATTTAAATATTTCAAACATTCCCAAGCTTCTGGATTGCTGGACAATTTATGAGCAATGGTTTTGAGTAAATTAGAATCTTGAGCTTGCAGTATAGAATCATTTTTGTACTCTTTATATGCGTTTCCAACAAGGTTTAGCATTTCCTTATCATGTTCGTCTATTTTAGCAACTTGTTCGCGAGTTAATATTTTCTCATATTTCTCTTTATCTAAATCTCCTAATATTTCTTCTGGAAAAGGTATTGCAAGCTGAGTTTCTGTATCATTAGGTCTTTTAGCCAAAACATAAATATTCCCTATAAAATGTTTAAACATTCGCCCTGCTCTTCCAATAAGATTTTTATATGCAAAATTACTAAATTGCAAACCTCTTCCAGAGGTCATCCATACAATAACATTTTCTGCAGATGTGTTAACACCTTCGATTATTGAGGATGTTGATATTAGACGATTCAAACCTTCATTTTCCTCAAACAATTTAATCTGAATTTGACTTAATGAACGATGTAATGAACCATTATGCACACCGACTCCTCGTTTAGCTAATAAAGTAAGATTCCAATTATAATCGTAATTCTTTCCCAACCAATCAGAAAAGTCATTTAACAATACTGAATCAATTTTAGGAGAGGTTTCTAGTATTAAATTTGATAAAGATGTTATATTAGAGAAAGATCCAGCATATATTAAAGTCTTACCTTTCAATGTCCTATTTAGATTTAAGAAATATTCTCCTTTTTTTTGAGTATCAGTACCTATTTGAGGATAATAATCTGTAACTTTAAGAAAAACAGTATTAAAGTCCATTTTCATGAACTCCATATCTTTAGTAAACTGATTATCCTCTATTTTAGTTATATTAGGAGCTAAATAATATTTTTGCTTTGCAATTTGACCTAGCTTTATAATAGCCTTTATCAATGATGCAGATCTTTCTTTTTCAAAATCTTTACTTGATTTGTAAAATTCATCAACAATCAATATGTCTAACGAATCAATCTTATTTACATAGCATAGTGCTCGTTCTTGTGGAAATATAAAAATATTTCTTTCTGCTAATGGAATATCGGTTGTAGTTATTATATTATATTCATTTGCAAATTTCTTATATATTCGTCTACGCGTTTCATCAGTTAATGCTATTGTTGGGACAATTATTGCTACATTTCTAGGCTTCCGCAATTTAATAAAAGCATCAATAACAAAACTTTTACCAAAGCTAGTAGGTGCACTTACAGCAATATTCTTACCTGCTAACAAAGAACTTAAAAGTCTAAACTGTTCTCTATGCAAAACTTTTTCTTCGTTCAAACCGATGTCTGCCTTAAATAGATTGTAAACAAATGCATCTTCCCATTCAGAAGAATTAACATCCATATAAGGATACAATCCAACTTCTCTAATTAGAGAATTCAACAGAGGGAAGTATTGAATATTATTTCTACCAACATAATCTAATAGTTGAATTAACAAATCTCTTGCCTTAGGCTCATCTCCATCTATTAGATAATCATTTATTTCTGAACACTTATAAAACAAATCTTCATTCATAACTATTATTAAAGTCTAAAAATATTAGCACGATTCGTAAACATCTCAACAATTTTAGATTTCTTTGGAACAGGAAAAATCATTAAATGAAATTTGATTTCAGAATACATATACACATCTGTAGCGCATTTTTCAATTTGTTTCTTAAAATAAGAATTAACCCGATCAATATAAAAATCCCGCATAGATTTTATATAGCTTTCTTCGAGTCGTGTTGCCTTTGATGTAATGTTGCATTCATGTAATATAAGAATAGGTATATGTAATAAAGGCTTTATTTTGTCAATGGAAATATCTTTATTTAAAAGTTTCTTTATGTCTAAAACTATATTATCGGGTATATCTAATGTAGATAATTCATTAATGCCAATAATAATAGAATTTTCTTTTTTTATTTTGTCAGTAGACAAAGTATTATAAACAGAAGTAACAATTGATGTCAAGCGTGTATCGTCTATAGAATCATAAAATTTTGCTTCTCCTAACCACAATGAAAATTTATCGCCTGGCTCCAATACAATATGGACACTATCTGCGCCCTTTGCATAATCATTCACATTCTGCTTATAGTAAATTTTGGGCACAACAGGAAGCGCGTTATAATAATTACGCATTATAGCATACAACAAAATTTCTGCTATTTCTCCACCGGCGATGTCATTGTCTGTAATTCTAAGATTCTTTGCAGCCCGAACTAACATAGAAGAAGGACGGCTACCTAATGCCATTCGTTCTGCTTGGTTTAGTGCAGTTTGAGCAACATTATCCCAAATATAGTCTAGAAAATCATTAATTCTCCATGCACCATCTTCGAAATCCTGCACCATACATAAGGTATCCTTATTCTCAATCGGAGAGATAGACGTATCTGATAATATATCTGCAAATGGGCAAGATAGCACAATGTGAAACGGCCTATACATACGTACACTATTTTATATATTTATGATTTTGAATATAAAGGTACGGATTATTCCTCATATGTTTTTACTATCAAGACATAAAATAGTATCTTTGCTTAAAAATATTCACAATGATAATCACTATCGTATCTCTTATTGATCAATTTTTAAATATTAATATACCAACATACAAAGATTATCAGTTTTTCTCTTACTTATTTGAATCTAATACTAAAGGAGATATTTTGAGAGTCCAAGTGGCAAGCAAAAAATTCAAGTCTCGTTTGAAAATATTTGACGAGCTAAGCAGGGTTAATAGAAAGTATTTAGCAATAAAAGCTGTATTTGACAGGATACCTGAGGATAGCAAATTTATTGTTGTACCTGGAAAAATTGATGATACTATTTTACTATATCATTTAAGAAATGAAGTAGATAAATTAAATGGCATAGAAGATACGACCTCTAATTTGGATAAAACAATTAGTCAAATAGCATCTTTGTACTACACTCAAAGTTTTAATGGCAATGCTAAACGAAGACAATATATAGGTGAAACAGATAAATCTAATCGAATATGTAGATTTTGTGGTCAACAAGTTCCAATAGTTTCATTTAATAATACAGCTCATGCTATTAGTGAATCCCTTGGGAACAAAAGTATCATCTGTAGAGAAGAATGCGATAATTGTAATGAACGATTCAGTAGAACAATAGAGCCGGACATTGCAAATATGCTTTCATCTCTTTTAACTATTTATTCTATTCACGGGAAAAATGGAATTAGAACAACCGCTGGTAAAAATTTCAAACTATCATTAAATGAAGCAACTAAAAGCGACACTAATGTAGGGACCATAACAATACAACTGCAACAAAAATTTCCTGAGAATATAGAAGATTTTTTTAAAGAGCAGTTATCACTAGATGCTAGCACCCTAAAATACATTCCTCAAAATGTATATAAATGCTTATGTAAATATGTAGTAAGTGTTGTTAATAAACGATACTTAGCAGATTTTAGGAAAACTATTGATTGGATAAATTCGACAACAAGGTATTGTAAGTTGCCAATAGTTGCTATTGGGGATGCCCAGATAAAAATGGAAGCCCCGTATTTGATTGTATCAATACGCAAAACAAACAATTACAATTATCCATATTGTTTTGCCTTATTTGCGATAGCCAACACCATATTTGCATTTATTATACCCTTTACATCAAAGGATAAATATCATTTCACCACACCGAAGAAATACAAAATCTTTCAAGAAATGATTCAATCTTGGTATAATAGGATCAAATGGTCTTTCAATAAATTATCATCATCTCAAAGGACATACACACGAGTAGATTTTACGCTACAAATTCCTCCAGAATGTAAATTAGGGAAAGATTACTTTGTACTTAATAAGAAAAATAATCTTTAGCCGGAATCCCCTAATTATTAGATTAATTAATTTTTGTAATTATTCCAGTTTCAGGAATCCCATTAAAAAAGCATCAGGAAAAATAAACTTCTTTTCTCCTAATGTAAATCTGACATAGATAAACTTCTCATTCTTATTGATTTTTACAACCGTTCCTTTGCCAAACTTCTTATGAACTACAGTACTGTCAACCGCTAATTTCTCAAGTTGTTTTTTGAGATTACCATCCTCTTTCGTTGATTGCACAGATGGTGACTTCGCAGTAGTGAGCTCATTTACAGGGCGAGATTGTACAACTGGTACAGAATGAGGTTGTGAGGTCTTTGTTGTTCCTTGTTCAGTTTGTTTTTTATTGACTGTTTCAGTACCTTTTGAATAGGAATCAGAATCTACCTTTGTCATTGAGGATTGCTGATTGTAGAAGAGTTTTTCATACTGCTCCTTGCGGATGGTAGTATCCCAGCCACCTACTTCGTCTGCTATATGCCTATTGATACCAGTATATGTCAGACTAGCATCTTCATAGCGTTTGAATTTGAAGATAGCGTCGTTCATCAGCGGTGCATTAAATACACCGAGTGAACAGAGCATATTAAAGTCCTCGACACTTAAACCTGTAACTTTCTTGAACAGACCTGGCTCCAACTGTGTAATGACATCCTTCAGGCATCTTTCACGGTAGTCAGTCAAATACATAAATACAGGAATACGAGTAGCAAACTTTATCAGTTTCTCTTGAATCTGTTTGCGTTTACTCTTCATTTCCTTTTCCTCGTCAGAAATTTCCTTTTTCTCCTTTGGGGTTGGATTGGGATTTTCTTTCTTTGCCTTTTTAACGGCCTCGGATTTATTGATGATGGTAGTAAGGTCATTGTTCAGGTTACGGAACCCTTCTATATTCATCAAGGCTTTCATGGCTTCAGGACTCGCAAGCAAACGTTTCAGTGTATCATTGTCTACATTTACAAGCAGGGCTGATTCCCACCGTTTTGCCAATAACGTAGCCGAAGTTCCTGCCAAAGCGATATCCAAGATGTCTTGTGCATCAACTTCTTTCATGCTGCTGCCATCATAAGCCAGCACAGGAAGAAATTTTATGAACTCACCGACTTTCGCCTCTGGGTTGGATTCATTGATATCCAGTCTACAACTGTAATCGGATATTTGCCGTAACGCTCTGTCAAGGGCAAAGTCAAAGACATAGCATTCATTTTTCATTATGACACGTCTTCCATCCTCATCCTTTACTTCCCATGGACTCTGAACTCTAAATGCTGCCTGAAAATATGTTTCCGGACTTTTCAAATTCCGTAGCATGAATATCCCAGTCCAAGGTTTCACGGTAACACCTGTTGTCAGTTTGCCACAAGTCAGTGTTATTGTCTTTGTCCTAAGAGGATCTCCCATATTCGCCTGAACCGGATACAAAGCATCCAGACCGATTCCGGCTGCAGTTCCAGCACATACTATCACTTTGTAATCGTGGTAGAATTTGTTTTGCCGTTGAGCAAGCAGATTTGCCATAGCAAAACAAGATGCGATATTAGGCAGAAACCAAATTGTGTGTGAAAGTACATTGAGCAATCGAGTATCACTGAATGGCATTGGAGGACGTTTATCCTGTCCTAATTTCATGTCATCTACACTAGCTGGAAGGTATGAACCACGAATAAGATTCAGCCATTTCTGTACCTCGTTCTCATATTTGAATCTGGCATTTGCACCTTTGCCTTCTGCTGCGAAAAACACATTCAGGTCAAACTCATCAAACTCACCTTGCTTTGTTACTTCCTGTATTTCATCGGGCATACGGTAAGTAAGCATTACCATTCGTGGCAGAGCTATATAAGGATTACCGTTACCTTTCCATTCCGTTTTAGCTCGCTGCTCATCAGAATAAGTCCAGTTAAAGATCTGCTCCTCTATAAATTCTCCGGTATTGATGGCTCTAAATGGTGTTCCTGAGAGAAACAGATAATATCGTGTTGAAATAGGAAGCCATGTTTCATTAATGGCATTGCTTGCTTCATCTTTCTGATATTTTTCCACATCAAAATCTACCTCATTTTCTTCATCCTCCTTTTCAAACAATTCCTTCGCTCTCTCTTTCCAAGCTCCGAAGTGATATTCGTCAAATATTACCAAATCCCAATTTGTCGAATGGATAAACTCATTTTTTGTCTTTATTCCTCCACTTTCGTTTGTGCCAAGCAAATCCTGAAACGAACCAAAAACGACAATGGGCCTTGATTTATCCGTACGATTAAACTCCTGGTCAATATTCAAATTATTGTTGCGTGCATCTTTATTGGATATGTACTGCCATCCTTCAAAGTCGATATGGGATATAAGATCTTCTCTCCAGGCTGATTCTACAGCAGGTTTGAATGTAAGGATTAAAATCCGCGACAACCCCATTTTCTTTGCCAGCTGATAACTGGCAAATGTTTTCCCGAAACGCATTTTTGCATTCCACAAGAACTTTGGTGTGTGACCAGGCTCTTCCTTGAGTGCCTGATCAAAATATTTTTTAGTCTGTTCTACGGCACGAAACTGTTCAGGACGCATCGTGAAATTCTGTGTCCTGTTCTCAACATTGTCTGACCCTGTACGAAGGGATAATATAGCAGCTTCAACATCAGATACTGAACACTTGAACCACTCATCGGTTTTGTCAAGAGGATTCAGTCGATGACATCCTTTGCTTTCAAGAATCCTGTGTATGTCCTTATCTGTAAAACAAGATCCGTCATTAGCCATTGCAGACTTGACTAATACAATCTCATACTTGATTTTGCTTGTGTGGAGCTGCTCTTCAATACGTTCCTGGGCAGTACGGTTGGTATACCCGATTTTCAAATATCCTTTGTGTGACTCTACTCCAGGCAATCTGTAGGCATATATTGTAGGAGTAACAGCAGGTCGTTGGGGAAAGAAGTTATGTTCCATAATATTACTCCATTGGTCGTATCATTGATTTAATAAACGCAATCTCTTCTTCAGTCAGTCCATACTTAGCATATAATTCTTCATCAGTCCAGGATTTAGAATAATCTTGAACTGGAACAAATGCAAAAACGCCTTTAGATATATTTTGAGTATTCTTTATCAGAGACATCATAAATCTAAAGAACCTCGTGGTCATATATGAAATTAGGTTTTGACCTTCGACCTTGTTATTAACAAAATCTACAATCAAATACGTTTCTGTGCAGACTGTATTTACATCTGCATATAATGGAGTAGAAATAATGCTGTGGGGATATTCATCTCCACCAGGACTAGCTTTGGAAACCAACACTTTCTTTTTATCTTTCCAAGCAATATTTTTAGTTATATATCGTGATTCTATAAACACTTGTTTCTGAGAAGATTTACTTCTATCGCTTCGAAATAGAGTTATATTTGCTTTGCTTGATTTTGTCAATTCATAATTCTCAAAATTCGAAGGTATTCCAAACGGTAACCTTGATTGCACTCGATTATCCATTGTTTCTTCTTTAAAACTGCGTACTTTATTTAAGATAGAGATAGCTTCATTGTACCTTATAAAAGTTGTTGAATTACCTTCAAGTAAAGGTCTTTCTAAAAAAGATATAACAATGTTACCTTTATGGTTGTAAATTAGACAATCCCCTTTTTGATTCCTATCCCATAAGAAATAACATACTCCGCCACGAATGTTAATTCCTGGGAAGCAATCAGATGTTTCTGGAAAATCATGAATTATGCGTAGATGTCTATCATTCAGCATTTCATCTCTAAAACTATCAAGTCCTTTACCACCTGAGTACCATCTTGCGGGAATAATCATCGTTAGATACCGAGGATTAAGCTTTATGGCGTTTTTAACAAACTTATCATATATAGGAGTGGCACTACTGCCTTCTCCTCCTCCATCATTCATTTGATAAGGTGGATTGCCTATAATCACATCAAATTTCATATTGAATACTTTGTGTACATCTAAGCTGTGGATAAATTGATAAGCGTGGGTTTCAAGTTCCGTTCCACGATCATATTCATTTTTCGAAGCCCCGCAATAGATACATTTACCATCTTTCCAAGTATGTCTAATACGTTGGAAGATTATATTTCCTTGAGGCTTTTCTTCCGAAAACTGATATACTGAAAACTCCCCACTCGGATATTTACTACAATAAACACTTCGACGGGAAAGTAAACTCGTGAGTTCTGTAATAGCAATACCAAAGAGTTGCTTTGAAAATATGTGCTCTATACGTTTTTCAAGATCAGGAATTTGTTTTTCAAGCCCTTTTATCAGTCTTTTGGCTATTTCCCGTAAAAACACACCGCTTTTGCAGCAAGGATCAAGGAATGTCGTATCGGGATTCTCAAACAACTCTTGCGGCAACATATCAATAATCTTGTTAGCCAATTCCGGTGGGGTAAACACCTCATCATTACTAAGATTTGCAATACAAGACAGCACATCAGGATTATATACATTTTGAAACAAACTATTCTCCATAATCCTGAACCTTTTTATAGTGAGTAATATATCTTCTCAGGAATATTCCACCTTCTTCCTTTTGCTCTTCAGTGAGTGCGAATAGATTGCCCTCACTACTATCATTGTAGAGAAGGAGGTCTGTCATTGTGTAGTCAGAGCGTTGCATCTGAGTGCTACCGATTAGTGTCCATTCTGAAAAGACTATAGGAGCTGTGGTATCGTTGCCATCAGTATCGACACACATCAGTGTTAGCGCATTTCCGTTGATGATATTTCGGCTTATAATAAACTTAGCCGCTTGACGAGCTTCGTCCGAAGCCTCGGCTTTACAATGGTCGGTGTATTCTTCATTCCAAATAGAGAATAAGCGTTCACGACAAGCATATACATTGTCGTTCATTATATCTACACCGTACAAACTGCCTATGGCTACGATCGCTTGCTTTTCGTAGTCACGGGGGCTCTTCTTATATTTTCTTCTTAATTCTGCGAGTTTACGTCTGAGTATGGCAGAAAGGAAGTTCCCGTCACCACAAGCTGGTTCCAGAAATCGGGAATCCGGTCTCAAACACTCATTTTTTACAAGGTCCAACATTGCGTTTACCTCACGCTCTGCCGTAAATACTTCACCTCGTTGTGCAACTCTTTCTTTAGACTTTATCTGACTCATATTCCATCTTGCTGAGTCTCTCTATATAAGAGGTAGTATGACAGATGGAATATCCTGGTTATCAACTGTTGTTTAAGTCTCAAAACTAGAATCTGATAAACAATTCTATGTTTTTGAACATTACAATATGCTTTTATTGGCTCTTAAATAATAATAGTTGCTATATTTTACGTAATTTCGCAACATATTATGTCTCTCTTATATAGAATGTAGTCGTTTTACTAAACACTTAATTGAGCCCTACAAATCCATTAATATCTGTGCGTTAGCTTTGTCTACTACGGAGTTATCCAATGAGGCCAGATAAATTTGTGTGGTAGCCTCGGAATCATGTCCCATTCCTTCACTGATGACAGAAATAGGAATGTTCTTGCCTTTGGCTGCGCTTGCCCATGAATGACGGGCACAGTACATGCTTAGAGGAACGGATATATCGGCCAATCTGGCTATTTCTTTCAGGTTCCGGTTTATTCCGGACATGACACTCCTGTAATGCTTGTGCGTATCCTTAAAAGGATATTTCAATACCGGCAAAATATAAGGACTGAGGCTGTCTTCCGGGTATTTGCCGACAATCTCCTGCATACATTTTTCCCACCTGACAACCAGCTGCTGCCCGGTCTTTCGTCTGCGATACGATAAGAAGCCGTTCTGAAGATCTTTCTTTTTTAGGTGAGCCATATCTATGAACGACATGCCACGGGTATAGAAGCTGAACAGGAACATGTCCCTTGCAAATTCCAGATTAGGCTGTAAGGACAAGTCCAGATTCTTCATACGCTTGATGGCAGATAAAGGAACGGCACGCTTGACGGTCTTGTCCACTCCCGTATAGACATGCCTGAAAGGATTGCGCTGTTCCATCAGTTCCTTTTCCAAGGCACGGTTATATACCGCCCGAAGGATACGCATGTAGAATGAACTGGTATTCCGTACGACACCTTTCCCATGAAGATAGGCTTCATAAAGCTGCATCAAGTCCGAATCAATTTCGGACAGCAGGACATCCCTGTCCCCTCTGAACTGCATGAAACTTTTCAGGGTGCAGGAATAATTTTCAGCCGTGCATATCTTGCCCATCTGTTTGAGACGGGCTATGATACCCTGCATGAAGTTGAAAAGTGACTGTTCCTCTGTATTGCTTTGAAAGGAAGCTATAATATCCTCTGCCGTATATCCGGCTTTCCGGTTATCCAGTTGTCGGATAATCATGTCCAGCCGCTTCAGGTCCCATTCCATGCGTTCCTGCAAGGAAAGGAGCAGATTGCTTCTCTCCGAACTACCGACAATGATACAGCTTCCAGCTTCGTTCCATTCGTTCGTAAATATCCGGTAATCCGTCTTTAACTGACGGATTACACGGTTCTGGATAATCTGATAATAGACGGTACCTTCCTTTCCCTCTATGGTGGAAGGTCTGAATTTCACTTTGACACTGGCCATGGGCTTACTTTTTAGGTTCGTCCGTAATAGACTTGTTCTTGATGGACTTCGCCTTGCTGTCCAGTTCTCTCGCGGCCTGTTCTTTCAGCCGTGCCTGCTCGGTCAGGGTGGTCTGTCTCTGTACCGCTTCCTCGTAGTCTTCCACGTCCTCACGCATCTGCCTGATCCGTTCGTTATCCCGGTTCGGTCCAAAGAGATTCTCTAGTTCCACAAGTTGCTCTGGGGTAGCCTCTCCTTTCATCTTGATATAACGGTACTTCAGATCATTATCGGCCTGTGCATTGTCAGTTCTCACCGAAAAATAGAGAGCCACGGACAGGGCTACGATTCCCGCGAACATCACGGAAAAACTCCCAAGAGTGTACGGGGATTCTACACTCAGGCTGAAATGATGGTTGATGTTGCTTGTCTTAACGGCATTTTTTCTGATTGTGTCATTGGTCTCACAAAACAGAGCTTCCACTTTCTTCTGGTTCTGATACTGTTCATTACGCATTTCTGACAAGACCTGTCCAAGCCTTTCCTGTGACGAGTTCTTCCTGTCCATGGAAACCATATCGTTCTTTATGGCGGCAAGTCCCTCGTACACGCGAGCCAACAATTTGCGAAATGTCTCATGACCTTTCAGGACTTCATTCAGCACGGACTCATCCTTTTCCTTTTCGTCGTTAACTGTCGGACTATTACCTTCCGGCAAGGGAGCGGACAGCCCATTGATTTTGTTTTCGATTCTTTCCAGGCATCCGAAGATGCTCTCGATATATTCTTCCAATTTCATATTCCTGTAATTTTAATGTTCATGAATAATTTGAATGAAGAAAGGACAGGCTACAGCCCGAATCCTTTCCTCCTTTTCTTTTTCCTGCGTCTGCGCAAGAGTTCTTCCTGAGGTAACGGCTCTTCGGGAGCGGTGTCGCTTTTTGGACTGAACAGTCCCGGTCCCGTACTTTCGAAAAGATGGCTTCCGTCCGGTATCCTTTGCTGCACCTTGCGTTCGGATTCCTGTTGGGATTCCGAAGGCTTCCAACTCAATTGGGCATTCAGCCTGGCAAAGCTGAACTCCCGGCTGATCTGTGAAGCCTTGAAGGTCTGCCCGTCCTTGGTGAACCGGATCCCCTGTATGTCCTCCGGCCTTTTTATCTCTCTGGTACGCTTTACAAATTCCAGTCTGATGCCCCGGCGAAGCAGGTAATCGTTGAACTCTTTCCATGTTTTGGAATGCTTCAAAGCTGCCTTGACGGCATTGAAAATTTCGTATTTCACACGCTCCGAAGCATGGAGCTTCTCCACATTAGTCTTGCCCTTGCCCTCCGCATATGTCAACCCGTACTTGTCCTTAAGCAATTTTGTGGCGATTTCATTACGCTTGTAATCGCTTTGGGAAGAGATTACCTTGCCGTCATATCCGATGCGGTTATAGACCAGGTGGCAGTGCGGATTGTCTGTGTTATGATGCCTTACCAGGATGAACTGAGTGTTTTTTATTCCCATCAGTTCCATATATTCCCGGGCTATTTTAGCCATAAATTCATCTGTCAGCAATGCCTTGTCTTCCGGCTTGAAACTCAATGCGATGTGTCCGACAGGCTGTTTGATCTTCGGATTAAGCTCCCGCTGGTAGTTGAAACTATCCGTTATTTCCCGGATATTTCCCAGCAGTACACCGTCGGAGTCGATGATTTCCGCGTTGTCCTTGCCCATTACGTAACGGATACAGCCGCCGAAGGATTTCCCTTTCTTGATCTTGCCAATCATGACGGCCTCCCTTCTCCGTGCCTGTACCGGACTATAATCTCCTTGAGTTTCTGCAGGAGTTCCGTCACCGTCTTTTGGGTACGGTGGAACCCGGCCTGATGGGACAGACGGGTCAGCTGGTTCAGGTTGTTTGCCATACCCGTAAGGCTGCGTATGACGGCAGTTTCCTCGGCAGAGTGTCTAGCCGTTATCGTCGTCTCAAAGGCTGATACGCGGAGAAATTCCGCCAGCGTGAGGTTAGCCTGTCTGCTGCGTCGGCATAGCCGC
>OHAD01002371.1_pt1 | contig 14638 bp, 16 predicted proteins | sample 1577011 | NCBI WGS metagenome assembly OHAD01 (sample SAMEA3541510, study PRJEB24748) | human gut metagenome | biome: human gut; feature: human-associated habitat; material: faeces | place: China | collected 2012
GCGGTATGTCTCGGGATTTTGGCATTTTCATGCCAAAACACCTCGCGGGATAGTGACGTGTGAACAGTAACAGAAATGTTTGTTATCTGTGACGGTTTATATTATTTTTCGGAATTTATTCTGCAATAGTTTACTCACATACTTACACAGACCGTTTTCCATACGCTGTCTTTACATTTTTCTGATTCGATCAGATATAGTTTCCATCCTGTGCATTCTGTACTGCAAATGCAGATTTCTTCTTTACGAAGTCTACTGCGTCTTTCACAGTAAGTCCATCCAGCTGCCAGTTTGTATAGAATCCATCCAGTCCTTTAAGTGTCTCGTCTTTTGCTGTGTTTTCATCAAGGACAAGAAGTACGATCAGTCCGGCTGCTTTGAGGTGACGAACAGTTTCTGCATAGTTTTCACTTGCTGCCGGGTGATACAGATAGGTATGTCTTCCAAGTACAGTCAGCCCTTTTTCTACCTGCTCTGCAAATTCAAGTGTGATTCCTTCTTTGCCGATTGGGAATTCTACGACAACCGGGGTCTGACCCTTAAGTCCGGCACGAACCTGCTCGTCTACTTTACCAATCTGGGATTTATCCTGGGAAACGAGAGTTTTTCTCACAACACCGCAGGCAGATGTCATGTTTGTGACACGGTCGATCAGAATCAGCTCTCCAAGTGTTCTGTGCTTGTCAAATTCGTCTACCACGATCTTCTCTGAGAACTCCAGAGTACAGGAGGCAATCTCATTTTTATTTAAAGTATAGGCGTTTTTCTTTTCGCCTGTGTTTACGTCTACGGAATAATTAATCTTTGTAACCAGACCTGGAATCATCTTTGTGCCAATCTTTACAAAGAAATTCTTACCGTCTGTCAGGGCATTGTCGTCCATCCAGAGGATATCTGCTTCCACAGAGTCTGTCAGGACTGCACCGGAATCGATTGTGAGCACGCATCCTCGGGAAACGTCCACTTCTCTGTCAAGCTGGATGGTGACAGGCTGTCCCTGTACTGCTTCTTCGGCTTCTTTGTCTCCAACCAGAATGCTCTTTACATGAGCTTCTTCCTTGCTCGGAAGTGTAGTTACAAGGTCACCGACTTTAATAGAGCCATTCTCAATCTGTCCCTGAAATCCGCGGAATTCATGGTTTGGCCGGCAGACTCTCTGTACCGGCATGTAGAAACCTTTTTCTGTGTCTTCCTTGATATCTACGGTTTCCAGATGTGTAAGGAGTGCTTCTCCTTTATACCATGGCATATTGTCAGATTTTGTTGTGACATTGTCACCCTCTGTGGCAGATACCGGAATAATGGTTACATTGACAAGTTTTAATTCCTCTACCAATGCTGCGATCTGATTCTCGATCTCGCGGAAACGCTTCTCATCATAACCGATAAGATCCATTTTGTTTACTGCGAATACAAAGTAACGGATTCCCATCAGTGCGCAGATTCTTGCATGGCGTCTTGTCTGAACCAGAACGCCCTGGGAAGCATCCACAAGGATAACTGCCAGATCTGCAAAAGAAGCACCAACTGCCATGTTTCTGGTATATTCTTCATGTCCCGGTGTGTCCGCAACGATGAAGCTTCTGTTATCTGTTGTAAAATATCTGTATGCAACGTCGATTGTGATACCCTGCTCACGTTCTGCCATCAGGCCATCCAGAAGAAGTGAATAGTCAATGGCGCCGCCTCTGCTTCCTACCTTGGAATCCAGCTCCAGAGCTTTTTCCTGGTCTGCATAGAGAAGCTTTGCGTCATAAAGAATATGTCCGATCAGAGTGGATTTTCCATCATCCACACTTCCGCATGTAATAAATTTCAATAATCCTTTCATCCTAAAAATACCCCTCTCTCTTTCTTCTCTCCATGCTGCCTGCTGCCTCGTGGTCGATCACACGGCTGGTACGTTCAGAGGAAACAGCACTTAATGTCTCATCAATAATCTCGTCCAGTGTATCTGCCTCAGATTCGATACCACCTGTCAGCGGATAACATCCAAGAGTACGGAATCTGACTTTTTTGTGCTCGATCTTTTCACCCGGGCGAAGTTTTAATCTGTCATCATCTACCATGATAATGTTTCCATCTCTGTAGATGACCGGTCTTTCTTTTGCAAAATATAATGGTACGATTTCGATATTTTCACGCTGAATATACTGCCAGATATCCTTCTCTGTCCAGTTGGAAATCGGGAATACTCGCATGCTTTCACCTTTCTGGATCTTGGTGTTGTAGAGTTTCCACATTTCCGGTCTCTGGTTCTTCGGATCCCATGCCTGAGCAGAATTACGGAAAGAGAAAATTCTTTCTTTCGCTCTGGATTTTTCTTCATCACGACGACCACCGCCAAATGCTGCTGTGAAACCATATTTTGTCAGGGCCTGTTTTAATGCCTGTGTTTTCATGACATCTGTGTATGCAGAACCATGATCGAACGGGTTGATTCCTGCTTTCACACCTTCTTCATTGGTGTATACCAGCATATCGATTCCGTTTTCTTTTGCGACTCTGTCACGAAATTCGATCATTTCGCGGAATTTCCATGTTGTATCAATGTGTAGGAACGGGAAAGGTGGTTTCTCCGGGTAAAATGCTTTCAGCGCCAGATGGAGCATAACGGAGCTGTCCTTTCCTATAGAATAAAGCATAACCGGCTTTTCACACTCGGCTGCTACTTCTCGCATAATATAAATTGCTTCTGCCTCAAGCTCATCAAGATGAGATAAGTTACTCATTGCATTATCCTCCTCTGTTTATTAAATATATTTTGAAAAATCTGGCGGATATTTTTCTGCCATATTCTTGGAAAATTTTCTTTCAAAGTTAATTCCTGTCAATATTTATTGGCATCCTTCTTATTAACCTGAATCGTAATCTTTGTACCGTCCGGCTTCTCCACTGTCCATGTGGAAATGTCCGGCTTTTCTGATACGATCATGCTTGCGCCTCTGCCGCCCACATCAGCTCCAAGGAAGAAGCGGATGGCGTCGCGGCTGCATTCTTTGATACAGGAAGTACATCCCCAGCAGTCTCTTACCTGACGGATGAAGGCTTTTCCTTCTTTGTCCTTTTTAATCAGATTTCCGGGACAGGCTTCGATGCATTTGCCACATCCTACGCATTTACTTTTCTGAATCCGAATGCTCATCTTTCACCTGCTCCTTTCTCTGCTGTATTTGCTGTTTCCTGCTTATCAGCGTTCTCTTTTGTTACCAGATCTCTATATAAAATTTTGATCTCACCATTTTCCATACGGGAGTTTACATATTTCATCCAGTCTTCACTCTGATTCGGATAATCTGTATTCTCTCCGAAGCTGTGCCATCTGGTTTCCTTTCTTGCTGCCAGATGTGCGATAACTGCGCGGCATACGATCAGTCGCTCACGAAGTTCATAGATCTGCATCAGCTCATAAGTATCTGTCGCTGCCAGTGTATCTACAACAGGAAGCAGTACTGCGATCTTTTCATCTGCTTTCGCAAGGCTTGTTTCACTGTATCTGTAATCGGTTCCGATTCCGCCTGCATACTGATCCATGATCTTCTGCATTGCTTCTTCAAGCTGTTCTGCATTCATCAGGGAACGGGGAGCATTTAAGTGAGATTCATACTCTGCTTTCTTTGCTTCTGCTATTTCAGAAAGCTTCTGATCTTCTGCTATTTCTGTATCTTTGGTTATTTTTGTTACGGTTTTCTCTTCTGCCTGTCCAGATGCATATCGCTGTTTTTCAGTTGCCCCTTTGCCTCTGGTTTCGGCATCTTTATTACCCAGATATTCCAGAATCGCTTCCGCGGCGATCTCACCCTCTGCCAGTGCACCGGTTACATATTTCTGCGGGCATCCGCCTGCAACATCTCCGGCTGCATATAATCCCTCGATTGTTGTGGCTCTGTTATTGTCTACCCAGTAACCGCTGGCTGTATGTCCGCCTACGATATATGGCTCTGTACCTTCGATCTCTACGTTTTCTTCCGAAGGACCCTTGCCGGCTTCCATCCATTTCAAGGTCTGAGATGGTGCCATATTCAGGTATGCTTTGTAGAGATCCTGTTCCTGTTCTTTGGAAATGCCTTCTGTTCTGAGATAGCAAGGACCATTTCCTTCCCTGTTCTCCATGACCGTACCATAAACACGCTGAGAAGTTGTCAGGCCGTATTTTGTCTCATAAATATCGCCATGTGCATTAACCTGTCTGGCTCCTACGCCCTGCGCGATAGTTCCTGTCGGAGCGATCGTGTCTTTACATCTCAATGCGATGAAACGCATCTCGAAAGTTGTCATCTCTGCGCCGGAAAGTAATCCCATTGCATATCCTGCACCTGTGTTAAATGGCGGATACCACATCTTATGTCTGGAAAATCCCGGATTGTTCGGTCTGTAAAGTCCTGCCGCACCGCCTGTCGCACAAAGGACTGCTTCTGCGTCGATATCATAGAAAATATCTTCATTTACGCCAAATCCCACCGCACCTGTGATCTTTCCGTTTTCTGTTTTATAGTCTGTAATGTTTACGTGGTTTAAAACTGTGACATTTTCCTGCTCAGCTGCCGCTTTTGCCAGGATTGGCTTCATGTTCTCGCCGTTGATCTTGATGTTTCGATTTCCTCTGGCAACGTATTTGCCATTTTCATCTTTCAGGATGACCAGACCCAGATCTTCCATCACTTTTGTCACGTGATTCAGTCTCTCCGACATGCTCAGAAGAAGATCTTCTCTGACGATTCCATGGGCATCCTTTTTGGCATAATCCACGTAATCCTGTGGAACTCTGCCTTCTGTGATATATGCGTTTAAGGCGTTGACACCTGCTGCCAGGCATCCGCTTCTTTTAATATTTGCTTTCTCTGCGATCAGAACTTTTCTTTCGCTTTTCTGACCGATAACATATGCTGCAAAACAGCCTGCTGTTCCACCGCCGATGATCAGTACGTCGGTCTTGATTCTCTCTGTTCTCATACCCTTTCCTCCAGAAGTGTGTTAGATAATTACCGAATCATCTCTTACAGCTTCATTCTCAATCAGCTGTACCGTATCGCCTCTCAGTGCAAAAATCCTGTACAGGAACACATTAACGATTTCCCCTTCCCTGACATCTGCTTTCTCAAGGCTTCTTCTTGCTGTTACCACCGAATTGTTCACTCTGATCTGAAGTTCCAAATTATCTCCCCGGAAGGAAACCCGTTCAACCACTCCCTGAGATACGGAAGATCTGAACTTTTCTACTTCATCCAGTCTGGAAACTTTTACGAATTCCGGACGGACAATAATCTTGTCTGCACCCTCCGCCTGAGTAAATGTGTGGAAATCATCTGCATTTTTCAATATAGATGGCTGTCCGAAGAAAGATGCGGTAAAAGCTGTCTCCGGGTTTCGGTAAACTTCTACCGGAGTGCCTTTCTGCTCAAGCCGTCCTGCATTGGTAATGATGATCTCATCCGCTACCTCGATTGCTTCATCCTGATCATGTGTAACGAAAATACTGGTAATTCCCAGCTTCTCGATCATTTCTTTCAACCAGCTTCTCAGCTCCTGACGAATCTTTGCATCAATCGCTGCAAACGGCTCATCCAGAAGCAGCACCTGTGGATTCGGTGCAAGGGCTCTGGCAAATGCTACCCTCTGTCTCTGTCCACCAGACAGCTGACTCGGATACCTTTTCTCCAGTCCTTCCAGACTTACCAGCTTTACCAGCTCTCTGACCCGGGTGTCTATTGTTTTTTTATCTACTTTCTGAACTTTCAGACCAAATGCTACGTTATCATAAACAGTCATATAACGGAACAGCGCATAATTCTGAAATACAAATCCGATTCCTCGCTCACTGGCCGGCACATCGTTGACTACTTTTCCATCGATAATGATCTCGCCGCTGTCCGGAGTTTCCAGACCTGCGATCATTCGAAGAATGGTTGTTTTTCCACTTCCACTCGGTCCCAGCAGGCCGATCAGCCTGCCTTTTTCGATTCCGAAATTTACATTCTTTGATGCCTGGTAGGAACCATAGGTCTTATTTATATTTTTTAACTCTACATACATATCAGGCTTCCTTCTTTCCTTTGTATTCGATCACGCTTTTGACCACCAGAATGATAACTGCCATGATCACCAGCAATGAAGATACGGCAAACGCCGGAACATACTGAAACTCGTTAAATAAAATCTCGACATGGAGAGGAAGGGTATTGGTCTTTCCTCTTAAATGCCCGGAAAGGACGGATACTGCGCCGAACTCTCCCATGGCTCTTGCCGTACAGAGCACAACTCCATAAAGCAACGCCCATTTAATATGAGGAAAAGTAATCTTCCAGAAGATCGTCCAGCCGTTCGCTCCCATCAGTGCTGCGGCTTCTTCCTCGTCTGTTCCTTCTGTTTCCAGAACCGGAATCAGTTCTCTGGAAATAAAAGGAAATGTTACAAATACAGTTGCAATGATGATTCCCGGTACAGAGAATACAACTTTAATTCCGAATTTAATAAGTAAAAAGTAGACAGGACTCTGACGTCCGAAAATCAGAAGAAAAATCAGACCTGCGATGACTGGTGAAATCGTAACCGGAAGATCGATCAATGTGGTCAGCAGTTTTTTGCCCTTGAACTGAAACTTAGTCAGTGCCCAGGCTGCGAAGATACCAAAAATGGTATTAAAGATGACTGCGATCAGTGTTGCTTTGACCGTAAGGAGAAGTGCTTTAATTGTGTACTCATCCGTTACCGCCTCAAGGTAAACTTTCCAGCCGCTTCGCAGAGCCTCTGTGATCACAGTGATCAGCGGGAGGAGAAGCATTACTGCCAGAAACAGGACGCTGATACCGATCAGCAGCCATTTTGTGATTTTCTCTGAAGTCTTTACATTGTTGTCCATCAGGCATTTCCTCCCCTTAAGATTCTCGCGTTTCTCTGCTGGATCACATTATTGAGAAACAGAATGAAAAATGAAACCGCCAGCATCACCAGTGCGATCGCCGTTGCGCTGGAATAATCAAATTCCTGAAGTTCTGACATAATGATCAGCGGTGTGATTTCTGTGTAATACGGCTTATTTCCTGCGATAAATACGATACTTCCATATTCACCAAGGCATCTGCCAAAAGCAAGTCCGGTTCCTGCAAAAATCGCCGGTTTCAGTTCCGGAAAAATGACTTTCCAGAAAATCATTGATTTCTTTGCTCCCAGCACTCCGGCTGCTTCGCTGTAGGAATTGTCCATCTTCTCCAGAACCGGCTGTACGCTTCGTACAACAAACGGAATTCCTACGAAGATCATGGCTACTGTAATACCAATCCTTGTGTATGCGATCTTAATACCAAATCTGGCAAAAAAGCTTCCGACGAGTCCGGAATCGGAAGTTAAGGATGTCAGCGCGATACCTGCAACTGCGGTTGGCAGTGCGAACGGAAGCTCAATCATTCCATCCATGATCCGCTTGCCCGGAAATTCATACTTTACAAGTACCCATGCAAGGATAGTTCCCATAATTCCATTGATCACTGCTGCTGCAAAAGCGGATATGAAGCTTGTGTAAAAGGAAGCTAATACTCTGGCTCTTGTAATGGTTTCAATGAAATCTTTAAAGCTCATCTGTGCTGTGTAGATCACCAGACTGGCAAGTGGGATCAGAACCACCAGACTTAGTATGGAAATGGTAATTCCCATGGAGAGTCCGAATCCTGGAATCACTGGTTTATTTCTTTTTTTCATAATCAATAACCACCTCTCTGTCTCGTATGTCCTGCTGTTATTATCCTCGTCAATCTTTCATTTCATGCTTGTAAGTAAATGCATCCGTTTCTTTTAGCATTTTGCGGTTTATTCCGATTTGATTTCCATCTGAAAGCTGCTCTCAATCTACATATAGATGTTTTATCTCTCATAGATTTCATCAAAGATTCCACCATCTGCGAAGTGTTTTTTCTGCACTTCATCCCATCCGCCGTAGTCACTGATGTTTACCAGATCTACGCTCAGGTCAAACACATCACTGTGTTCTTTCAGGATCTTTTCATTGGTCGGACGGAAGTAGTTCTCTGCTTCAATCTCCTGCGCTTCGTCGGAATACAGATATTTTAAATACTCAGTTGCCACATCTCTCGTTCCTCTGTAATCCACTACTTCATCTACCACTGCTACAGACGGCTGTGCCAGAATACTCACACTCGGAGTAACGATCTCGTACTCATCCGGATAGTCACGCATGGAAAGATATGCTTCATTTTCCCATGCCACCAGCACATCGCCCTGTCCGTTCTCTACGAAAGAAGTGGTTGCACCTCTTGCGCCGGAGTCAAGAACTACTACATTCTGATAAAGCTTCCTGATGAAATCCTTCATCCGGGTTTCATCTCCGTCATACTTCTTATCTGCGTAAGCCCATGCTGCCATGTAGTTCCATCTCGCACCTCCGGATGTCTTAGGGTTCGGAGTTACCACACCCACACCATCCTTTATCAGGTCATCCCAGTCTTTGATGCCTTTGGGATTTCCCTTCTTTACCAGAAATACGATGGTCGAAGTATACGGAGAACTTTCATTGTCAAACTTATCCTGCCAGCCTGTCTCGATCAGTCCTGCGTTTTCAATGGATTCTATATCGTATTCCAGTGCCAGTGTTACTACATCTGCATCCAAACCATTGGCTACTTCCAGTGCCTGTTTCCCGGAACCGCCATGGGACTGTGTCACTTCTACGTCTTCCCCGGTTTTCTCCTTCCAGTGTTCTTCAAATATTTTGTTGTACTGTTCAAACATTTCTCTGGTAGGGTCATAGGAAACATTGGTGATCGACACTGTTTTTCCAAAAGCCTGTACCGGTATCAGTACCAGTACAGCTGCCAGGCCAAATGCAAATAATTTTCTGATCATTTATTTTTCTCCTGCTTTGCTTTACAGTAATACAAGTTCTTCCTTCTCAGATTCCGTTCCTTCTATATGGAAAGAATTCAGAACAGGATTCTCATTGTCCATCAGAGAAAGAATCATATAGCTTGCTGTGCTGTCATAAGCCAGTCGTTTATCTTCTTCTGAAGGTCTGGACGGGCTTTCCGGATGGGAATGCCAGTTTCCAAGAGGTACCAGACCATTCGCACGCATATCTTTTACTGCTGCAAGCTGTTCTTTCGGATCCAGCGAAAAGTGCTCATTGGAATGATCGATATTTGTCAGGCAGTAAACCTTTTTGATAGATTTATCATTTCCATCCTTAGTTCCTGCAATCAATCCGCAGGCTTCTTCCGGAAGATTTTCTCTGGCGTGTTTTAAAATTATTTCGTGGTCATTCTTTGACATTGTGATCATGATTTTTCTTGCTCCTTTATCTCCAGCCGATATTTACGATCCGCTTTCGCTGCTTACCTATTGCTCTTCGCAACCGAAGCAGAAGGCTTATCTGAATCAACCAAAGCGAATCAGATTCCGTCACATTCTGCCTGTTCATAGTCGATCAGCTCTGTGATCGTCGGATGCTCACCGCATACCGGGCAGTTCTTTACGTGTTTCGGAAGTTTGATCTTGCGGAATTCCATTGTAAGTGCATCATATGTAAGAAGATATCCTGTAAGAAGATCGCCAACTCCCAGAAGATATTTGATTGCTTCCATCGCCTGAAGACTTCCGATAACGCCTCCCATCGCTCCGATAACGCCGGCCTGTTTACAGGTAGGTACGGCATCCTTTGGCGGCGGATCTTTGAATATACATCTGTAACATGGTCCTTCTCCCGGAACATATGTCATCAGCTGTCCCTGGAAACGAAGGATTCCTGCGTGGGAAAATGGTTTCTTTGCTATAACACAGGCATCATTGATCAGGAATTTTGCCGGGAAATTGTCGGTTCCATCGATGATAAAGTCATAATCTTTGATCAGATCCATGATTGTCTCGGAATCTACGAAAGTCTGGTAAGTTTTAACTGTCACATCCGGGTTGATGGCTTCCATGGATTCTTTTGCGGAAAGTACCTTTGGTTTGCCGATATCTTTTGTTGCGTGGATGACCTGACGCTGAAGATTGGAAAGGTCTACCTCATCTGCATCTGCAATTCCAATCGTTCCCACACCTGCTGCCGCAAGGTAAAGAGCTGCCGGTGCTCCAAGTCCGCCTGCTCCGATGATCAGAACACTGGAATTGAGCAGTTTTTTCTGTCCTTTTGCTCCAACCTCTTTCAGAATAATATGTCTGGAATATCGTTCGAGCTGATCATTTGTGAATGCCACTATCTTCCACCTCCCATGAAGTACAGGAATTCAACGCTGTCGCCTTCTTTTAATGCGTAAGTTTCAAATTCTGCCTTGTCGATAAAGTCATCGTTTACAGATACTGTTACATACTGAGGAGTCTCTACATCTTCCTGTACGATCAGTTCTTCCACTGTGATTGCGTCTTTTACTTCTTTTTTATCTCCTGCTACTGTGATAACCATAATCTCTATTCTCCATTTCTGTATGTTTTTATATGTGTGATTTTTTAAAGATTTTTATCAATGATTTCTTCCAGATCTGCCGCTTTCTTTGCTCCGGTCAGCTTCTCGATCTGTTCTCCGTCTTTCAGGAAAATCAGCGTCGGCGCTGACATAACTTTGTATTCTTCTACAAGTTCCTGCTCGTAAGCTACATTTACTTTTCCTATATAAATCTGATCACCGTATTTCTCTTCCAGCTTCGCAAATACCGGAACCATTCTCTTACATGGTACGCAGCTGTCGGAATAGAAATCAATCAGTGTAAGTTTTCCTGGCTGGAAAGCTTTCTCTTTAAAAGTCTCTCCGTTTAATCTCTCTGCCATGATAGTTCACTCCTGTCAGTTCCTGTCTTTTTATTCAGCCTCTTATTCTCAGTCTCTTGTCTTTTTTATCCGGCTTCCCGCTTTCACGGATCAGTCTCCTGCTTTCTTCACATAAAGTGTGTAGGTTCCATCTTCATTATCATCAAGTTTCAGGATCTGATGTCCTTCCTCTTTGATACTTCGTGGTACATTCTGTACCGGTTCTCCGTCATTCATGCGGATGGATAGGATCTGACCTTCATCCAGTTCCTCCAGTGCTACCTTTGCTTTTACAAAAGTTACCGGGCAGACAACATCGGTAATATCTACAGTATCATCAAATTTAATCTCACTCATTTTCATATGCCTCCAGGATTTCTTTATTAAATTCGTCCTCGCCTACGCGGTCAATCGTAAATTTCAGTCTCTCACCGGCTTTCGCATTCTTCTCGAAGAATCCGATTGCTGCATCACACACCTTGAGAAGTTTTTCGTGATCTTCGATAAATGGAAGCACTGTTTTTCCTTTATTAATGTGATTTCCGAAGATTCCTCCGAAAGAAACGATATATCCGTGAGTATTGTCATAAGCGTCTGTCGGACAGGCTTTGGTACATCTTCCACAGAAGTTACATTTGGAAGAATCTACTGTGATCTTTCCATCTTCTAATGTGATGGCGCTTTCACGACAAGCTTTCACGCAGACACCACACTGGATACATTTATCTTCCTGCCATGCTACTTTGATACCACCTTTGATTCCTACATCGTTCTCCTCTGCTTTTAAGCAGTTGTTCTGGCATCCGGTAACACCAAATTTAAATTTGTGAGGAAGCTCACGCCCAAAGTATCTCTCATCCAGTTCCTGTGCCAGTGCGTAAGTATCGATACATCCGCTTGGACAGATGGCTGCACCCTGACAGGCTGTGATGGTACGAACTCTCGGTCCGCACACACCCGGAACTACATCTCCCTCTTCCAGTGCCGCCTTCACTTCATCAATCTGGCTTAATTTGATAAATGGGATCTCCACACCCTGGCGGGAAGTAAGATGTACGTAGCCCTCACCATATTTCTCTGAAACCTCAGCTACTTTCGCAAGCTGTTTCGCATCCAGATGTCCGCCAACTACACGGATTCTTAATGAAAAATTATCTTTCTGTTTCTGGCGCATGAATCCGCCTTTTTTTAATACTGCATAATCAACTCCCGCCATCTTTACACTCCTTATCTTTTCTGATTTTTCAATATCCTGGTATTCTACTGTGCTTTTCTATTGTAACACTTTGGTATATTTTTTCGTTTTTTAAGAAAGGCTCTCGATCGCCTGCTTAAAATCCCAGATCAGATCATCAATATCCTCGATTCCGACGCTGACGCGCACCAGATCATCAAATACACCGCCCGCTTTCTTTTCTTCCTCCGTGCTGTGTACACTGATGGTCGATTCCGGATGGATGACAAGTGTTTTGGTATCGCCGATATTAGATACCTTAAGCGGATATTTTAATGCATTGATAAATGCAAATGCCCGCTCCTTACTGCCAAGCCTTAAGGTAAAGATGCCGCCGTAATGACCGTCAAACTGGCTCTTTGCAATCTCATGCCAGTTGCTCGTCTCTAACCCTGCATAATTTACCGTAATGTCTTTATAGTTTTCTTCAATATAAGCCGCAAGCTGCATTGCATTGTCGCAGATACGCTCCATGCGGAGTCCTAACGTTTCAAGCCCAATGCTGTTTAAAAATGCATTTTGCGGCGAGAGACAGGCTCCGGTGTTGCGGAACAGTCCGTTTCTCAATTTTGCAGTGTAGGCAAACGGTCCAAATTTTACAAAATCACGCATACCCGGATATTTTTCGGTATCCCACTTAAATGTTCCGCCGTCTGTGATAACTCCGCTGATCGAGTTGCTGTTTCCATTGATGTATTTCGAAGTGGAATTGACTACAATGTCTGCGCCCAGTGAAAGCGGTTTTACCAGATATGCGGTGGCTGCTGTGTTGTCGATAATGAGCGGTACGCCATTCTCATGTGCCAGCTTTGCCAGCGCTTTGATATCTGTCACATCCAGTCTCGGATTTCCAAGTGTCTCTGCAAAATAGAGTCTTGTGTGTGCGTTGGTCGCTTTGCAGAATGCATCGAGATCGTTGTTTTCGACATAATGAGTCGTGATTCCGAATGCTTCAAGATCCCGGAAGAGATCAATGCTTCCACCATAGAGGCTCGCACTCGATACGATCTCATCTCCCGCCTGTAAGATGTTTGCAAATGCATTAAACATCGCTGCCATTCCGGATGCGCATGCAACGCTCGATTTACCGCCCTCTAACACGGTCATCCTTTTCTCAAATGCTTCCACCGTCGGATTATTGATCCTCGTATAGGAAAATCCCGGAGCCTGATTATGAAATATCTTTTCCAGACGTTCCGCCGATTCCTGTTCAAATGCACTCGACTGGTAAATTGGTGTTAATGTTGCTCCTGTCTGCGGTTCACCCCGAAAAGCACCGTGCAGCAAAGATGTATTAAATTTCACGGTATCGCTCCTTTCATTTCCTACTTGTCATATAGGAATATTATGCTTTAACTGAGTATAGCAGTAAAGATAATAAATTGCAAGAAGTTTTTTCCACTTTTTTCTATTTTTGCGGATTGGATGACTGGAAGCGGTGTCGGACATTACGAGTTACTGTTACTGTTTCACTGATTAGGAAGCTCCACCATATTCCATTAATTCCAATCGCTTTACCCAGAATTGATGCAAGAGGAAGTAAAATAATAACCTGTCTTAATGCAGAAATTATCAAGCTGGATATTCCTCTCGAAAATCCCTGTAATGCATAGCATGTCATAACAGATACTCCTCCAAAGACAAAACTAAACCCAAGTATGCGTAATGCCGTCACACCAAGTGAAAACATTTCCTCTGATGGTGCAAATGCTGATATTAACTGTACTGGCAGCATTTCCATAATAATCAGCCCTACCAGACCAATCAAAGCTGAATATGCCCCACTAAGACGGATAACCTTCTTAATCCGGTCTGCATGTTTAGCTCCAAGATTAAATGCTACAATTGGAATCAAGGCATTGTTTAATCCAAAAGTCGCCATATATACAAACGTCTGTAATTTGAAATATGCACCAAATACTGCTGTTGAAGTTGTTGAAAAATTCAGAAGAAGTTTATTGATTCCAAAACACATGATGCTGGACATTGACTGCATAATAATTGTTGGAATTCCAACAGTACAAATTCCCTTAAAATAATAGCTCTCTAATTCGATTGATTTGAAATTAAACTGTACATCTGTATTCTTTGTCAGATTAAAATATAATCCTAATAACATTGCTATAATCTGTCCTACTACGGTAGCTATTGCTGCACCTTTTGTTCCCATTTCCGGTAATCCAAAATATCCAAAAACACAGATAACTGTAAGATAATCTACTCCCATGGAAATAATTTCAGTATCATTGGTTTGAACCATATAGAAACCTTTTACACAGAAAATGCCAAATAATAATACCAGTATATAAAACCCAATGCCTAGAATAATGCCATGCAAAGCTGTCTGATTTACTTTCTTCTGTTTCTTTTCGCCTAAAAAACGGGATAGCAATGCATTAATTCCGACACCGATTCCGGTTCCTGTTGCAATAATAATATTCTGTATCGGAAAAGCTAAAGATACCGCTGATAGAGCATTCTCTCCATAGTGGCTTACAAAAAGACTATCTACCACATTATACAAAGCACCTATCAGCATTGATAAAACCATTGGTGCCGCCATTGTAATCAACAGTTTATTAACCGGCATTGTTTCCATTTTATTTTCGTTCATCATATCCTCATTTAGGTAGTGTACTACCTATTTATCTA
>OHAD01002377.1_pt1 | contig 14611 bp, 13 predicted proteins | sample 1577011 | NCBI WGS metagenome assembly OHAD01 (sample SAMEA3541510, study PRJEB24748) | human gut metagenome | biome: human gut; feature: human-associated habitat; material: faeces | place: China | collected 2012
CAGCAGAAGCAGCACAGGGCTGAGGCCATAGAGCTTGACGCCCCGGCGTTCGTGCTCCTCCACCCCGGCCTTGATGGATTTTCTGGCATAGTTCAACCGGCTTTTCACCGTGCCCTCGCTGGTACCCATGGCCTGGGCGATCTCTTTTACACTCATCTCATCGTAATAATAAAACAGCACGCACATCCGCTGCTCGGCCGGAAGGTCGTCCACCAGCTCCAGAATCATCCGGCTGGTTTCTTCGTTGTCCAGGGCCTGCTCCGGCACCAGCGTTTCGTCCAGGTTCGGGGCCTTGTCCAATAGCGAGACGCCTTCCTCATCCTCCGGGATCTGCCACTCCTTGTGGGGAGCAGAAAGCAGATGGCGGCAGCGGTTGGCCGTGATGCCGTTGACCCAGCCCCAGAAAGCGGCGGGCTCCCGCAGCTTGGAAAGACTGCTCAGCATGACGATCAGCACATCCTGGGTGGCATCCTGGGCGTCCTCTTCTTTTTTCAGCATCTTTTTGCAGTGATAATACACTTTATTCTGCACCGCCTGTACCAGGGCTTCCTGGGCCTCTTCCTCCCCCTGGATGCTTCGGCGGATCAATTCCTCCAGCTTTTCCTCATCAATTTTCATAGGTTCCCTCTCTTATTGCAAAAATGGCCTGGGCCCAGCACATTCCCTTCTATAAATAGTGTACAGGATATGGAATCAAAAAGAAACCATCCGGCGGGGTTTTTTGAAAAAGTTTGGAAAGCGCCCGGGCCATAGAACAGAAACCGGCCCACCTGTAAAGAGGTGGGCCGGCCTTCGGGCAAATCAAACCAGGTGGATATCAGATCAGGCGGCGACCCCCAGCTGCTTCCACAGGCAGTAGACCACATCGGAGCGGGGGCAGCTGGCCTTGGGCGAAAAGTTCAGGCCTTCGGTCAGGCCGCTGGCCTGGGCCCAGTTCACTGCGGCGGCAGACCAATCGGAACCGGAGGCCGTTTCCCCGGCGGCCCGGCAGAGGAAGGTGAAGATCTGGTCATAGGACAGGGCGCTGGACAGGCCGAAAACGCCGCCGCCCATGCCATCGGTGATGCCCTTTTCGGCGGCCCACAGAACGGCATTGTAATAGTAGGCGTTCTTGTCTGTCACATCGGAGAAGGGAGAAACAGAGGACGCAGGCGCCGGAGAACCGGCGGCACGCCACAGGAAAGTGACCGCTTCGGCCCGGGTGACGGTGCTGGCGGGAGAGAAAGTGTTTGCCCCGGTGCCGGTGGTGATCTTCTCATCCACGGCCCACTGCACGGCCTGGGCGAAATAATCGCCGGTGTCCACATCGGTGAAGCCGGCCACCGGCTGGGCAAAGTGGATGGTGGCCTGGTCCAGGCCGTCGTTCAGACCGCCCATCTCGATCTGGCTCCACTGGAGGGCGGTGCCGCCATAGTACACATCGGTCAGGCTGTCACAGCCGTAAAAAGTACCGCTGACAATCTGGGTGACGCTGTCGGGGATGGTCACTGTTTTCAGGTTGGTACAGAAGCGAAAGGCGTCGTTCATCAAAGTCACGCCGTCGGGAATGACGCAGCTTTCCAGATTGATGCAGCCTTCAAACAGCCGCATGGGCAGAGTGGTGATGCCGGAGGGCAGACGCACGCTGGTGAGGCTGGTGCAGTTGCTGAGGGCCCATTCCCCCAGATAGGTGACGCTATCGGGGATATACAGGCTTTGCAGCTTTTTGCAATTGGACAGAGAGGAGTTGGAAAGGGTGGTGACGCTATTGGGCAGGGTCAGGCTGGTGATGCCGGAACCGGCGAAAGCGTCGCGGCCGATGGTGGTGATCCCCTCCGGCAGAGTGACGCTGGTGAGAGAGGAGCAAGCGGCAAAAGTGTCTCGGGGAATGGTGGTCAGGCTGCGGCTGAGGGTGACGCTTTTCAATCCGGTGCAGCCAGAGAACACCCCTTGATCCAGGAGGGTGACGCTGTCGGGCAGCACCACCTGCTCCAAAGAGCTGCAAGCACCGAAGGCCTGCCGCCCGATGTAGGTGACCGTATCGGGAATGGTAATGCTCTCCAGCTGCTTATGCTGATTGAAGACATAATCCCCGATGGCGGTGACGGGCACACCGTAGATCTCAGCGGGGATATCGGCTTGGGTAATGGTTTCGTCGGCCCGGGTGATGGTACCGGTGGCCGCGTCAAAATAGAGCTTGCCGCCTGTGACTTCGTAGGTCAGTTCGGCCGCCTGGGTTGGCAGGAACAAAGTCAGAGCCAGTCCAAGAGCTAAGACAAAGGGCAGGAGTTTGCGTACTTTCATGGGATCTCTTCCTTTCTGTTTTTTTTGGTCCTATTGGATAGTGCCGGTTGGGCGCCGGTTGGTTTTATAAAAAAGAAAAAATTTTTAGAAATTTATAAATACCGGAAACCAGCATCACCGGCTGGGCAAAAGAGCAGCTCCCTCTCCCCTGTTTGCCCCCTTCCCTGCCGGAAGAACATGGCCCGTTTTCAGCGGGGCCCGTGACTGTTCTTTGGCATGACGGCCCGGTCATACCCGGCCGTCTGGAAATAGTAACCTGGAAATAGTATAGCACAGACGGATTTCTATTGCACCAGGTACTTGCATAAAAAAACACCGGAGGCCCTGCTGTATCAAGGCTTCCGGTGTTTTGTTTTTCTTATTCCCATTCCACCGTTGCGGGGGGTTTGCTGGTGATGTCATAGACGATGCGGTTGATATGGGGCACTTCGTTTACGATGCGGTTGGAGACTTTCTCCAGCACATCATAGGGAATGCGGGCCCAGTCGGCGGTCATGAAGTCGGAGGTGACCACCCCTCTCAGGGCCAGGGTATAATCATAGGTGCGCTCGTCGCCCATGACGCCCACCGACCGCATATCGGTCAGAACGGCAAAATACTGGTTGATGTCCCGGTCCAGCTTGGCATTTGCAATCTCCTCCCGGAAGATGGCATCGGCATCCCGCAGAATCTCCAGCTTTTCCTCGGTGATCTCACCGATGACACGGATGGCCAGACCGGGGCCGGGGAAGGGCTGGCGCCACACCAGCTGCTCCGGCAGGCCCAGCTCGATGCCCAGCTGCCGCACCTCGTCCTTGAACAGCCGCCGTAAGGGCTCCACGATGTCCTTGAAGTCCACGCAGTCTGGCAAGCCGCCCACATTGTGGTGGCTCTTGATGACCACGGACTCGCCGCCCAGACCGGACTCCACTACATCGGGATAGATGGTACCCTGTGCCAGGAAATCCACGGCGCCGATCTTCTTGGCCTCGGCCTCAAAGACCCGGATGAACTCCTCGCCGATGATCTTGCGCTTGGCCTCCGGATCGGTGACACCGGCCAGCCTGGAGAGGAAGCGGTCCTTGGCGTTGACCCGGCGCACGTCCACATGGAACTGGCGGGTCATGACCTCCTCCACCTGATCGCCCTCGTCCTTCCGCAGCAGACCGTGATCCACGAAGATACAGGTCAACTGATCGCCCACGGCACGCTGCAGCAGGGCGGCAGCCACAGAGCTGTCCACGCCGCCGGAGAGAGCCAGCAGCACACGGCCACTGCCGATCTTGGCCCGGCACTCCGCCACGGCCTCCTCCAGATAGGACGCCATGGTCCACTCGGCGGTGAAGCCGCAGATACCGTATAGGAAATTCTGCAGCAGCTCCTTGCCGTACTGGGTGTGGAGTACCTCCGGGTGGAACTGCACGCCGTAAAGCTGCTTCTCGGCGCACTGGATGGCAGCGCAGCGGCAGCCATCGGTGGAGGCCACCACCTCGAAGCCGGGGGCCAGCGTCTCCACCTCCACGCCGTGGCTCATCCAGTACACGGCGGTGGCGGGGATATCCTTAAACAGAGGGCTCTTGCCGTTATGGGTCAGTTCTACCTTGCCGTACTCACGGGTCTCGGCCCGGCGGCACTGGCCGCCCAGCAGATGGATCATCAGCTGCTGGCCGTAGCAGATGCCCAGCACGGGAATACCCATAGAGAACAGGGCGGGATCCACCATGGGAGCATTGGGTTCGAATACCGTGGCGGGGCCACCGGTGAAAATGAGAGCGTCAGGCTGGAAGGCCCGGATATTCTCCATAGACTCCCGCCAGGAGCGGATCTCGCAGTATACGCCGCATTCACGGACACGGCGAGCCACCAGCAGATTATACTGGCCGCCGAAGTCCAGCACTAAAACCTTTTTCATACCGGATCATCCTCCCGGAAGGTGATGTGGTCGGGCGTAGCCTCCTCGATAACGGCCAGAGAGTGGATGTTGTAGCCCTGCTCCCGGAAGGAGTCGCCGCCGTGCTGGAAGCCCTTTTCCACCGCCACGCCGATGCCCACCAGCTCGGCGCCGGCGGCATTGACGATGTCGATGAGACCCTGCATGGCGTAGCCCTTAGCCATGAAGTCGTCGATGATAAGGACCTTGTCCTCCGGCCCCAGCCACTCCTGCGCCACGATGAGGGTGGCCTTCTTCTTGTAAGTATAAGAGAAGATCTCGCTCTGGTACAGGCCACCCTCGATGTTGTCGCTCTTGGCCTTCTTGGCAAACACCATGGGAACGCCGTACTTATTGGCGCAGATGGTAGCCAGAGCGATGCCGCTGGCCTCGGCGGTCAGCACCATGGTGATCTTGCTGACGTCAAAATAGCGAGCGAACTCGTCCGCCAGTTCCTCCATGAAGGCGGTGTCCACCCGATGGTTCAAAAACCCGTCTACCTTGATGATGTTGCCGGGCAGGACACGGCCCTCCCGACGGATGCGCTCTTTCAATGCTTCCACGATCTACACTCCTTTATTATAGTCGCTGGTACTCCACCATATTGACCCTATTCTGCCCAATTTCCGGGGGAAAAACAATAGGGAGAAAAACCAAGCTTTTCTTGGTTTTTCTCCCGGTATTTGTCAGTTCTCCCAGTTCAGAGGCGCACCTGAACGCTGGGATAAGCTGTCCTTTACGAAGTCGGCAAACCGCTGGGCCGCCGGGGTCAGAGGCACGTCCCGCAGGACGCACAGATCCACGCTGCGGGGCGGGATCTCGAAGTCCGTAGCCAGCTTCCGCAGTCGACCTTTCGACAGCTCTTCGTGGACGAATTCTTCCGTGACGCCCGCCACCCCGAAGCCGATGGCCGCCAGATCCACCAGCAGGCTCCGTGCACCCAGCTCGATCTCCGGATGCAGCCGCTGGCCATTTTGCAGGAAGTACTTCTCCAGATACAGCCGGGAGGAGGCCTTGCGCTCCAAAAGAATCAGGGGGAAGGCGGCGATCTCCGCCAGAGAATAGACATGGCCGAAGTCGCAGGGATAGTCCGCCGCCGCCACGAACACGGAGTGGGTGGCGAAGCAGGGGTGCGTCTCCAGCGAGGCGGACTCCTGGGGGGTGCTGGCAAAGGCAATATCCACCTTGCCGGATTGCAGCAGGCCCAGTACCTTGTGGCTGCGGCCGGAAACGATCTGGATGTGGATGGCGGGATACTGCCGGTGGAATCGATCCAGATACGGCAGCAGGAACTGGCTGGTGACGGTGTCGCTGGCGCCGATGGTCAGGTGTCCCATCTGCAGCTCCCGGCTCTGGGACAGCTTCTCCTCGCCGGTCTCCAGCAGGCCGATGGCGCTGCGGACGTACTCGTACAGCATCCGGCCGTCCGGTGTCAGGGCCACGCCACGGGAGTTGCGGGCAAACAGACGGGTCTGCAGCTCGCCCTCCAGCTGCTTGATGGACTGGCTGACGGCGGACTGGGAGATATACAGGGCCTGAGCGGCGGCGGTGATGTTGCCGGCCTCGGCCACCTCCTTGAATACACGATAAAGCTCCAATTTCACAGACATGATGCAGGACCTCATAAATAGGGATAATATATATTACTGATGCAATATGCTGTCATTATAGCAGATTTTTACGGGATTGCAAGGGAATTTATAGCGCCCTGTCTCTTGAAACACCGGGGAGAATGTGCTACAATGCCATATAGCATATGGAAAAGGATGACTTCTATGGATAAGCGCACCACAGATATCGTCTGCTACTGCACATGGGGCGGTCTGCTCGTCGCCGTGCTGGCGGGGAACCGGGAGGCCAGCCGCTTCCACCTGAACCAGTCGCTGGTGCTGGGTATTTTCGGCCTGCTGGGGGTCATCCCCTGCGTGGGCTGGGTGTGGGCCGTCTTTGTGGCGGTGTGGTGGTGCATGGGCCTTACCGGGGCTATCCGGGGCGTGGAGCGGCCGGTGCCGGTGCTGGGTGGCATCCGTATCCTGCTTTGATGCATCGTTGTATGGAGCGTGCTGCGGCACGATTTTCATAGTGGACCAATGTTCAACAATTAGGAGGAAAAAACCATGTCTTTTATGATCGAAACGTCTGCCCGTCACATTCACCTGACCCAGGAGACGCTGGAGAAGCTGTTCGGCGAGGGCTATGAGCTCACCGTCCGCAAGCCCCTGTCCTATCCCGGCCAGTTCGCCAGCAACGAGCGTCTGACTGTGGTGGGCCCCAAGAAGGAGATGGCCAACGTGTCCATCCTGGGTCCCGTGCGTAAGATGGATCAGATCGAGCTGTCCGCCACCGACGCCCGCACGCTGGGCATCGATGCCCCCGTCCGTGAGAGCGGCGACGTGAAGGGCTCCGGCGCATGTAAGCTGGTAGGCCCCAAGGGCGAGGTGGAGCTGACCGAGGGCGTCATTATCGCTAAGCGTCACCTGCACATCACCGAGGCCGACGCCGCCGAGATGGGCGTGAAGAACGGCGAGATCATCAAGGTGGCCTGCGGCGGCGAGGGCCGTAAGCTGATTTTTGACGATGTGGTGGTTCGTGTCAACAAGGACGCCGTCACCACCATGCACATCGACACCGACGAGTCTCAGGCTGCCGGCAACCCCAAGGTCGGCGAGATCGTGCGGTAAGCAAGCACAAAAAAGACACGACAGGCTGCGCCTGCCGTGTCCTTTTTTACTTCTTGGGGGATGCCCCATTATAAAGACGCCACGATGGCCTCCAGCTTTTCGGTGAAGTCCCGGTTCAGCCGCAGCAGCAGAGCCTGCTCCTCCGATGTCCAGCCGGCGTAAATACGGTCCTCCAGACGGATCAGGCGGCACACGGTTCTATCGGCCAGACGATGCCCCTGTGCCGTCAGGGAGACACAGGTGTGCCGTCCACTGCCGGGGGACAGGGTCAGTATGCCCTCCCGCTCCAGCTTCTTCAAAGCGGAATTGACGGTAGAGCGGCCCATACCCGTGGCCTCCCGCAGGGCAGACTGGAGATAGCCCGGCTCGTTGACGGCCAGCGTATACAGGATGCGGAACTCGCTGTCCGATAGTCCCATTTTCAGCGCCGCCGCATGATACAGGCTGCTGATACGGCCGTCGATCTGATTGAACTCCTGAATGGTGGTCACATCCTCGCCCCCTTACGCATAGCCATACTTCTTCCGCTTGCCCACAAGGCATACCGTTGACAGGAGCAGAGCCAGTGTCTCGGCGGCCACCACGGCGGCCCATACGCCGTCGATATCCCATAGCACGGGCAGCACGGTGACGGCGGCTACCTGAAACACCAGCGTCCGGGCAAAGGAGATCAGGGCAGAGATGAAGCCGTCGTTGAGGGCGGTAAAAAAGGAGGAGGCATAGATGTTGTACCCTACCATCAGGAAGGACAGGGAGTAGATGGAGAAGGCCCGGATGGTCACCGGCAGCAGGGCCGGCTCCTTGGACATGAAGATCAGGGACAGGGGCCGAGCCAGCAGCAGGGCTGCCGCCGTCAGTACCGCGCTCATAACGGTAATGATGCACAGGCTCTTCCGCAGCAGGCCCCGCAGCTCCGTCCGGTTCCCGGCACCGTAGTGATAGCCCACGATGGGGGCGCTGCCCATGGAATAGCCCAGAAAGATGGCGATGAAGATGAAGTTGACATACATGATGACGCCGTACACCGCCACGCCGCCGGAGCCCATGAGCCGCATCAGCTGCCAGTTGTAGAGCATATTCACCACTGACATGGAGATATTGGTCATGAACTCCGAGGAGCCGTTGGCGCAGGCCTTCAGCAGCGCCCGCCCATGGAAGGCGGTGCGGCCCAGCCGCAGCTTGCTGCTGTTGGGCCGGAGGAAGTACACCAGCGGAATGACGCCGCCTACGAACTGGCTGAGAATGGTGGCCAGAGCGGCGCCCTCGGCGCCCCATTGCAGCACCGCCACGAACAGAGCATCCAGTGCGATGTTGGTGAGGCCGGCGGCAATGGTGACGTACAGGCCCAGCTGCGGCCGCTCCGCCGTCACCAGAAAGCTCTGGAAGGTGTTTTGCAGCATATAGGGGATCAGGCCCAGCAGGACGATGCGTCCGTAGCTGACGCACACAGGCAGCATGGTCTCGTCGGCGCCCAGCAGCCGGGACATAGGCGTGAGAAGGGCGATGCCGCCGATGGTGAACACGGCACCCAGCCCAATCAGCACATAGATCAGCAGGGAGAAGATCTCGTTGGCACGCTTTTCGTTGCCGGCCCCCAGGGTGTATGCCACCAGCGCACTGCCGCCGGTGCCCAGCATGAAACCCACGGCACCCAATACCATGAGAAATGGCATAATGAGGTTCACGGCGGCAAAGGCATCGGAGCCCACGAAATTGGACACGAAAACACCGTCCACCACGCCGTAGATGGAGGTACAAACCATCATGATGACAGACGGCAGAGTAAAGCGCAGCAGTTTTCGATAGGTGAAGTGCTCGGATAGTTGGATACGCATGAAGAGAAAGTCCTCCGTAAAAATAATGTCCGAAACCGGACAAATGTATTTTAGTACGATTTCGGACATAGGTCAAGAAAATCTTTCGACGGCCCTCTGCATTTTCCTTGCATTTCCATATGGGATAGGATATAATATCTTCTGATAGATACGGACAGAGGCAATGCGCTGCAAAGGCCCCGTGGGGTCAGGTGCAAAGCTGAACAAGGGAACGGGGACGAGCCCCACGTTGACCAACACCGTGTGCATCGAGGTGTCTATCCCGCCGACGAAAGTCAGCCATTGGAAGCGTGCTTCTGAGAAGGCAGGGGAGACCGCCGCTTGAGATGCGAGCCGGGAGACCTACTGTTGCCGTTAGAATGATCCCAGGAATGGTTATGGTGTTATTCTGCCACGCAGGATGACACCATATTTTTTGCGCCTGCTCCCGTGCACTGCGGGAGTCGGCGGCACGGAGAATGAGGAGTATATGAAGAAGATTCGACCCTATCTATGGCGGGGCGGAGCGCTGGTGCTGGCGGCGGCCTTGGTGGTGCTGCTGGTGCTGTCCGGGATGGGCCTTTCCACGCAGGAGCCGGAGCCGCTGCCCCAGCCCCCGGCCCAGACTATCCGCACCGAGGGACAGGGAGGCGCCTCCCAGCAGGAGAAGCCCAATGCCCCGGAGCAGCCGGAGGATCCGGAGGACGAGGACACGCCGGAAGAGCCGGAGACTCCGGAGCAGCCGGACGAGGAGCCGCCCCAGGAGGAACCCGATGCCCCGGAGCAGCCGGAGAATCCCACAGACAATCCGGAGCAGCCGGAGCAGCCCGGCGATAATCCGCAGCCCGGTGATCATCCCGGCAAAGGGGATAACGACGGGCCCGGCCCGGTAAAACCGGAGCCAGGCCCTTCTGACGATACCAGCACCCGTATCATCACGGATCTCAGCAACTGTGAGATCACCTATAATCAGCTGACAGACGACACGCTGCCCTTCTACGCCTATCTCATCAATCCCAACGGCGAGACGCTGAAGGTGAAGCTGCAAAACAGCGATACCCCCATGAACGGCCGGTATCTTACCAGCGCCGACGGCAAGAACTATACCGCCCAGCTGGTGCGGAATGAGACAAACCATATCACCCTCTACCGCAAGAAGGGGAACACCACGGTGGAGGAGGTCCGCTTCTCCATCCGGTATGTAGCACAGAAGGCCGATGAGGATCATCCCACCATCGGTGAGCATCCCCCCACCATCGTCACCAATCTGGACGGCGTGACGGAGACCAGCAACCGCAACTTCACCCTGACGGTGAAGGCCACGGCCTACACAGGCTCTCCCCTCTACGCCAGCCAGATCGAGGTACAGATGGACGGAAAGCGCATCACAGGCCCCACCGGCGGCCCGGTGTACGAGTATCAGCTCTACTTCCCGGATCCCATCGTGGGCGATACGGTGGAGCACACCATTACCGTCCGGGCCTGGGACGGGGAGGGCAACTCCGCCTTCGTGTCCTATCGCATTCTCTACCGCTTCGTGGATACCGGCGACGTCATCGGCACGGCCTATATCGTCATCGACGCCACCACCGTGGGACTGGATGTGATGGAGGAGCCGTATACCTACAAAATTCGCCAGAATACCCCGGCCTCCTATGCCGTTATCGAGGCGCTGGAGGAGTGGGGCTACGAGTACGAATACTCCGGCTCCATGGACGTGGGCTTCTATCTGCGGCGCATCAGCCGGGGCGGCATGATGGACTATCCCGCCATCCCGGAGAACCTGTGGAGCAAGATCCTGCAGGACGGCCTGACCCTGACGGGCCAGACGGATAACAACAGTCTGGGCGAGTTCGACTATACTCAGGGCTCCGGCTGGATGTACTCCGTGGGCGGCAATACCTATGCCGGTAAGGGCCTGTCCGGCTATTACCTCACCGACGGCGATACCCTGTATCTGCGCTTCACGCTGGCCTACGGCAAGGACATCGGCGGATACAGCTCCACCGGCGGCAGCTACGGTCTGCTGCCCAGCTATTGCGGTAAGTGGCTCAACGGCACCTACATTGAGGAGCACGTCTGGGGTGAGCCGACACAGACAGTGGCGCCGGACTGCACCCATCCCGGCGAGATCAGCGCCGTCTGCACCGTCTGCGGCGATCGGAAGGATCAGCAGGAGGTGCCGCCTCTGGGGCATGATTTCGTGGAGACGGGACGCACGGAGCCGGGAGAGGACGGAACACCGGGCTACATCGAATACACCTGCTCCCGCTGCGGGGAGCAGAAGCAGGAGCCGATCCCGGCGGTCAATGCCGGGTGGCTTCCCCGGCGGCGCAGAGTGCCGGACTACGCTATGACAGGAGCAAGATATGAACGATAGAATGAGAAGAGGCTGCTGTCGCCTGCTGGCGCTACTGCTGACGCTGGTGCTGGTGATCCCCGCCTATGGGCAGGAGACGCTGGATGCGCTGGCGGCAGCGCAGGGCTGCACGGCGGAGACACTGCTGCAAAGCGATAAGCTGACGGCGGGAGACTCCGTCAGCGACTGGGTGGCCATCGCCGTGAGCCGGACCGGTACGGAGGGGGATACCTCCGCTTACCGCAAGGCACTGGAGCGCTATGTGACCCGGATGTACCGGGAGCAGGGGGGCTTGGACCGCTTGCGAGCCACGGAGTGGCAGCGCACCGCACTGACGGCGCTGGCGCTGGGAGCGGACCCCACCGCCTTCGGCCGGGACAAGAACGGTCGGTCGGTGAACCTGCTGGCCGACGGCGTATATCAATTCACCGCCGCCAAATCTCTGGGAACGCAGGGACTCAACGGCTGGATCTTCGGCCTGATCGCTCTGGACAGCGCCCGCTTCGCCGTGCCGGAGGATGCCGTCTACACCAGAGCCGCTATTTTGCAGGCGCTGGTGGCAGCGCAGGAGCCGGAGGGCGGCTTCGGCCTGACGGTAGGGAACTCGGATGTGGATCTGACAGCCATGACCCTGCAGGCGCTGGCGCCCTATCAGAACAGCACAGTGACGTATACCGGAACCTCCGGGGAGTCTGTGACCATCCGGGAGGTGGTGCGCCGGGCGCTGGCGTGGCTGTCTGACCAGCAGACGGCGGAGGGCGATTTCATCAGCTGGGACGCCGCCAATCTGGAGAGCACGGCGCAGGTCATCATCGCCCTGTGCAGCTTGGGAGTGGACCCGGCCACGGACGCCCGGTTCGTGAAAAACGGCATCAGCGCCGTGGACGGGCTGATGCGCTACCGGCTGGACGACGGCACCTTCCGCCATATTCTGACGGACGGCTCCGATGTCATGGCCACGGAGCAGGCCCTTCTGGCGCAGGAGGCCATGGAGCGGCTGTCCGCCGCCCGCCGGAGCCTGTATGACTTCCGGGAGGAGATGCCGGAGGATGTAAAGATGCAGGTGACGGCCCTGAACGAGGCACTGACGGATGTGGCGGTGGCCACGCCGGAGGAGGTGCAGGCTCTGTATACCCGGTATCTGGCCATCCCAGCCGCCGAGCGCAGCTATGTGTTCGCTGCCGGGGCGCTGCTGGATCGGATGCAGGAGCTTTCCCTGGAGATCACGCCGGAGGACCCGGCACAGGCATATGAGCTGCGGGTTGCGGCGGAGGAGACTACCTCTGGCCCCGGCGCCGTAGTATGGATCGCCGCAGGCGTCGCCGTGGTAGTGGTGGCTGCAGGCATGGTGATTTGGAGCAAGCGGAGGAAAATATGTACGAAGTAACGGAGAAAATTCTGCGGGAAGTGCGGAAGGTCATCGTCGGCAAGGACGATGTGGTGGAGAAGGTTTGGATCTCCATTCTGGCCCAGGGCCATGTGCTGCTGGAGGACGTGCCGGGGGTGGGTAAGACCACCATGGCGCTGGCCTTTTCCAAGGCATTGGGGCTGGAAACCAAGCGTGTGCAGTTCACACCGGACACCATGCCCTCGGATATCATCGGCTTTTCCCTGCCGGAGCAGGGGCGGATGGTGTATCAGCCCGGTGCGGTGATGACCAATCTGCTGCTGGCCGACGAGATCAACCGCACCTCCAGCAAGACCCAGTCGGCGCTGCTGGAGGCCATGGAGGAGGGTCATGTCACCGTAGACGGCGTGACCCACGATCTGCCGGCCCCCTTTGTGGTGCTGGCCACTCAGAACCCCATTGGCTCTGCCGGTACACAGAATCTGCCCAACTCCCAGCTGGATCGCTTCCTCATGAAGCTGAGCATGGGCTATCCCGATGTGGGCAGTCAGGTGCGCATCCTGAGGGAGCGCAGCCAGCAGGAGCCTCTGGAGCAGGTGGAGCCGGTGATGCGCCGGGAGGAGCTGATCGCCGCCATTGCCAGGGTGCGTCAGGTCCATGTGGACGACCAGATCTATGATTACATCGCCCGGCTGGCGGAGGTGACACGCACCCATCCGTTGCTGAAGCTGGGTATCAGCCCCCGTGGCGCTTTGGCCCTGTGCCGCACGGCTAAGGCCAGAGCCTTCGCAGAGGGCCGGGATTTCGTGGTGCCGGAGGATGTGACGCAGATGGCGGAGTATGTGTTTGCCCACCGCCTGATGCTTTCCTCCAAGGCCCGCCTCAACGAGTACACACCGGAGGCCATCGTGGCGGAGGTGCTGGCACAGACCCAGCCGCCGGTGCTGTCGGAGCGGCGGGCATGAGCACGTTGCTGTGGCTTTTGACGGAGGCCGGACTGGTGCTGTGCTGGCTGGTGACGCCTTGGGCGCCTGCCCCGTGGCTGGCCCTGTGCTGGCTGATGGCGCCGCTGGCGGGCTGGCTTGCACTGCTGCTGACAAGGAAGCGGTCGCAGGTACGGCTCACCTGCCCCGTGACGGCGGAGAAGGGTAAGCCCTTTTCCGTGACGGCGGAGGTGCGGCAGGGTGTCCCCTTCGGCCGGGGCAGGCTCACGGTATCGGTGGAGAACACCGTTACCGGAGAGACGCACCGGGAGAAGCTGACCCTGCATCAGGGCCGGGGAGCGTGGCAGGTGCAGAGTGCCTGCTGCGGCTGTCTGGTGATGCAGGCGGCGGAGCTTGTGCTATGGGATCTGCTGGGCGTGCTGCCGGTGAGGATCCCCTGCACGGTACAGGGACGCACCTGCGTCATGCCGGATACCTTCCCCATCGAGGCAGACCCGGTGTCGGCCATAAGCCGCCAGACGGACTGCGAGGAGTACGCCCCGGACGTCCGAGGCAGCGACCCTACGGAGACCTTTCAGATCCGGGAATACGTCCCCGGCGACAGTCTGCGGCAGATCCACTGGAAGCTCTCCGCCAAGGCAGGACGCTACATGGTGCGGGATGCGGCCAAGCCGGTGGATCACCGATTGACCATCTATGTGGAGCGCCGCACGGCCCCGCCCCGTCTGGCGGACGGTCTGATGGAGGCGGTGGTGTCGCTGTGTCAGGCCTATGTGGATCAGCCCTTTCGACTCATGTGGAGCGGGGAGACCGCCTCTGTCCGGGAGATCACCGGGGAGGAACAGCTGCCCGAAGCGGTGACGGCACTGCTGAAAAGCAAGGCACAGGAGGAGCCGCAGCCGCCGGAGCTGCGTCCGGAGGGGAAGCTGCTGTACTGCTGTACCCAGCTTCCGGCGGACGGGCAGCTGCCGGAGGATGCCGTCGTGCTGCTGTGCAGCGATGAACCCTGCGCCGGGGAGGGCGTGTGCCGCTTTACCCCGGAGGATATGCGGGAAATACTGGGAAAATGGATGTGGAATTAGGAGCTTTTGGTGAAAAAACAGACTGTTTCATTCCAATTTGATACGACGCCGGCCCCATTCAGGCCTCTGCGTCCCACGGATGCGGCGGCGGGCGTGCTGCTGCTGGCAGGCATATGGGGCCTGCTGTGGCAGTGTCTGCGCCCGGAGCCGATGCTGGGCCTGCTGGGGCTGGGCGCTCTGGCGGCGCTGGG
>OHAD01002380.1_pt1 | contig 14600 bp, 10 predicted proteins | sample 1577011 | NCBI WGS metagenome assembly OHAD01 (sample SAMEA3541510, study PRJEB24748) | human gut metagenome | biome: human gut; feature: human-associated habitat; material: faeces | place: China | collected 2012
CCCCGTCCGCTGGCCGTACCGGCGGCGTCCTCACCTGCTTAACTAAATCTCCATAGTGTTAACTAAATGACATTGCTGTCTGAACAGTTACGTTTCATCTGACAACCGGGTCACATGTAAGTGTGTCCGTTTCCTCCGGCTATTTTAGCGGGATACCATTTTGAAAACCAAGCCGTAAATAAACCAAGTAATCCTGTGACGATCCAAACGGAAATTTCAAATATCAGCATCTTCTGCGTATTAACGGCGAACAACTCAACAACGCCCCATAGCAGATAAGCGATACTCCACATTACGGTTAAAATGCGGTTTGTCCGGATGAAAAGTGGAATTTCCCAGGCTTTTTCACCGCCGTAATCGTTGCAGGAATAATATGCCGTGACCGGTATCCTTAAAAATGAGGAAGCCAGCCAGAGCAATCCCGATGCAAAAAAGGGGATTGATAACTGCCAGTCCGCACCCCCGGTGACAATCACGATAAGTCCGGCCAATGTGACGGAAAAAGCGCCGATTCGTTCATACGGTGTGGGCTTGAACCAGAGGTGCAGAATAGATATGAATCCGCCTGCCAAAATCCCCGCTGCTCCGCCAAGAATATAATTAAAAGGCATTAGAGTCCACATTGCAATAAAAGGGAGTAAAAGCAGAAGCATATTCGACTGTTTCCGGATAACCGGTGTGGCTTTCGCCGGTTTTCCCGGACTGAAGAAATCGTCCATCTTCATCATGGTATTGAGATCACCGAAAACCTTATACATCTGTTTCATCATGGCTTCCGAACCGTCTATTTTACCTTCTGAAATTTCGAGCCATATCTGAAATGGCGTTTCGATTCTGGTGGTGCAGGGGGTGAAATCTTCAGTTTTGACCGTGCAGTTTTCTTTGCCAAGTAAAAGCTGATACGTTTTATCCAGATCGGTAAAGTACATTTCCAAAACAATATCTTTTATGTACATATCGGGATTATACAGTGCAGCCATCTGCCGCAGGAACGGATAGGACGTGTCCTTCGCGGCATGACTCTCAGGAGCAGAAGCTTTATTTATCCGTTCAATTTCCCAATCGGCGTTTGCCATTTCGATAAAAACTTCCGGCAAAAACAGAAGTTCGCTTAATTTATTTTGAGTCTCCTGTGAAAAACGGCCCAGCAGATGATATTCCTCCCCGGCTTTTTTTACATGGGATAAATATTCATCAATACGCCGGGATAATGCAGGTACACGAAACAGCTCACCCTCCGGACAGATGATTTTAGTCAGCCTGTCATGGAACATAAGTTCAAATTGCTGAAACAGACTGTCGTAATTGCCTTTTATTGAGGCGAAGCCGCAAGTGGAAATTAAAATATGGCGCTGATGAGATAAATCATATCGTGAAGGGTGTCCGTTTGTCCCGTCGTCATGGATATCTATAGCCGGGAGATTGATTGGCAGCAGACGGTCAAGAAACGCTTTGGTTTTTGAAGGCATGCCAAAATAATAAAGCGGGAAGCTCCATATAATCAAATCAGCGTTTCTATATTTTTCTATATGTCCTGCCATGTCATCGCGGATAAGGCACTGTCCGGGTGTTTTCGTCCAACAGGCATAGCAGCCGAGGCAGTGTTCTATCATGGATTGGCTAATGTCGATTAATTCAACCGAATGATTCCGGACGGAATTCATCCCGTCTAAAAATGCGGCCGTAATTTGATAGGTATTGCTGTTTTTTGATTTTGGACTGCCATTTATTACGAGGATGTTCATTGTAAACCCTCCAAGGTTTTAATCGCCTCTTCTGCGAAGTCATGGCAGGCTTTGATATGCAGTGTTCCAAAACGGGCGGTGAGCTGCCAGTATACAGAATCCTGATTTACCTCTGCGATCTGCCTGTACCGTTCTATATTGCCCATTGCTTTTTCCAACTCCTCCAGTTCATTCAGGCATCTGGCTTTATAGTCCTTCAGCATCGCGATATTTTCCGAAATGCTTCTCTCTCCTGAAAAGAAGAGTTTCATTAAAAAAGTGCTGCGTGATCGAAATTCATTGTCTAAACTATTTTCATTAAGCCAGTTGCTCAGTTCCTGTTTGCCTGCGCCGGTGATAGAATAGAGCTTTTTGTTTGGCTTATCTGTCTGTATTACAATTTCCGATGTAAGCCATCCCAGCTTTTCCATTGTGTTTAACTCCCGGTAAATTTGGCTTGTCTGCGCCTGCCAGAATAGAAAAAGAGAATCTTTGAATGTTCTGTCGATATCATATCCCGTCATATTCCCGTAATTCAAAAGACCGAGTAAACCATGTTTTAATGACATTGGCATACCTCCATTATATATTATACTTTTATTATATTCAACAAGTGGAATAAAGTCAATACTCAGCCAGTCCCCTAACCTCAATTACAAAAAGCCAGTCAAAACTTACGGAGCATAACACCTTTACCTGAGAAATGAATTCTGTTATAATTTAACATTAGATAAAAATATGCGGATGAGTATATCAGACGGGCGGGGTTTGATGGAAAAGATGTAAAACAGGGCGTGGCAGGTGCCGGAAACCGGCCCGCTGCTGTTCATTGAAAAGGGGAATCATATGAGAGAAGAGATCCTGAGAGAAGTAAGGGATTTATCGAAAGAATTGCTGCATAGATATTTTTGTGAATCAGATATGGAATACCTGATTTCCAAATTTTCACAGGATATTGTGTGGATTGGGGCCGGCGAGAAGATGAAGGCCGAAGGGAAAGATGCTGTGGCGGAGGCATTTCGCGCAGGAAAGGACGATATGATTCCCTGTGAATTATATGATGAGACCTACACCGTGAGGGAAGTGGCGGAGAACTGCTATTTTTGCGAGAGTACGGGATGGGCGGAATCGGTGGAAGGCTCCGGGCTGTATATGAAGGCGCACCAGAGGGCTACCTTCATATACCGGAGGGAGAACGGCGAACTTCGGCTGGCCCATCTTCATCATTCCGTATCCTACGACGATGTAAAGGATGATGAATTGTTTCCGGTGAGAGCTGCGAAGGCTTCCTACGAACAGCTCCAGGAAATGCTGGGCCAGAGAGAGCAGCAGATTGAACTGATGCTGTCACAGCTGCCCGGCGGCATGCAGATCTGCAAAAATGATGAATTATATACCACCAGATGGATCAGTCCGAGCCTGTGCCAGCTCCTGGGCTACAGCAGTCAGACGGAATATGCGGACAGAACCGGGAATTGCTGTAAGAACTTCATTTTGCCTGAAGATTTTGAAAGTGTAAGGCGGGTAACCGGAGACGAACTGGCGAGCGGCGAGTCTTATTACCTGGAATACCGCGCCATAAGGAAGAATGGGAGCATTATCTGGGTAGCCGATGTCGGTAAGAAAGTTCTGTTCCAGAACGAAGAAATTTTATACAGTTTTATCACAGACATTACGGAAAAGAAACAGAATGAGCTGAAAATTGAGAAAGCGGGAAGAGAGGTGGAACGGACTGCGAAGTTTCTGACCCAGCTTTACAATACGGTTCCCTGCGGCATTCTTCAGTTTACGACGGATCCCAATCACAGGCTTGTGAGTGTCAACCGGATGGCATGGGAATTTTATGGCTTCGCATCGGAAGCAGAGTACCGCAGCGAGGTCATAACTCCGTTTCAGATGGTACTCGGAAAAGATATGGACTGGGTGTTAAAGACTGCGGAATCCCTGACTTTGTGGGGCGATGTAGCATCCTATACGAGGGAGAGCCAAAAGAAGGATGGTAAACCCGTCTGGGTCAATGTAACGATGGGAAGGATTGTGAATGCGGACGGAGAGGAAGTCATACAGGCAGTATTTACCGATATCACGGAAGTGCGGCGAATCGAAATTGAGAGCGAACGGCAGAGACTGATCGAGAATCAGTCCCTCCGGGCCGCCATCTGTACGGCCTATCCGCTGATTATGAAAATTAATCTGACCCAGGATTACTATGAGTGTTTTGTGGAAGAGCAGGACTCTTATACGATCGACCGCAGCGGAAGCTATGATGAATTGTTCCGGTACGGTGCCGAAAGAGTCTATTCCGCTTACCGCGAAGACTATTCCAGCCTGTTTTCCAGAGAAACGATAATGAAGAAGTTTGCCGACGGGGAACGGGAGATTTACCTGGAATACAGGCAGAAAGGGATGGATGAAGAGTATCACTGGATTTCATCCCATCTTATCTACGTTGATAATCCGGTTAATGGTGATATGATTGCCATACGAATGATAAAGGTACTGGATGCCCAAAGGGCGGAGATGGCGAAGCAGGAACAGCTTCTTAGAGACGCCCTGGCGGCGGCAAAAGCAGCTAACAGTGCCAAGTCCGACTTCCTTTCCAGAATGAGCCACGATATCAGAACTCCGATGAATGCAATAATTGGAATGAGTACGATTGGTAAACTGAAAATGGAAGACCCGGTCCGTGTCAGGGACTGCTTTGACAAAATCGATACCTCATCCAGATATCTGCTGTCCCTGATCAACGATATCCTGGATATGTCCAAGATAGAGACAGGGAAGATGACTCTTACCAATGAGCCCTTTGATTTTATTGAAATGATTGCCGAATTGAATTCGATTATATTCCCTCAATCCCTGGAACGGGGAATTGACTACGAGATCCATCATAAGGATCCGCTGGAACGCTGTTACATCGGTGATTCCCTGAGGCTGAAGCAGATATTGATGAATCTTCTTTCCAATGCAGTGAAATTCACAGCTCCCGGAGGAAAGATACGAACCGAGATAGAGGAAGAAAAACGGATTAACGGGTTTGCCATTTTTAAAATCTCTGTCAGTGATACGGGAATCGGCATGACACCTGAATTTCTGGAGAAGCTTTACCAGCCGTTTGAGCAGGAGACGCTGGACAGTGCAAGGAATAAGATTGGAAGCGGGCTGGGATTATCTATTGTATACAATCTTGTCAACCTGATGGGCGGTGACATAAAAGCCGAGAGCAGGAAAGGACATGGGAGCCGTTTTACGGTCCGGCTGCCGTTCGGGCTGCTCAGTGATGACGGAGAGCGGGAAAAAGAACGTAAGACCAGTCAGCTGCTGAATAATATGAAGGTTCTTATTGCAGATGACGACGAGTACATAGGAGAGCAGGCAGCCGGGATTCTCGAAGGAATCGGGGCGGGAACTGTTTTTGTCAATTCCGGCATCAAAGCTGTAGCGGAAGTAAAGAAAGCGCTGGAAGAAGGCTGGCTGTTTGACGTGGCGATGATTGACTGGAGAATGCCGGAGATGGACGGGATTGAGACGGTACGCCGTATCAGGCAGCTCACAGGCCCGGATACGATGATTATTATTATTTCAGCCTATGACTGGAGCAGTATTGAGGCGGAGGCCAGGGCTGCCGGCGCTGACTACTTTATTTCCAAACCGCTGTTTCGCGCTTCGGTCTATGAGACGTTTACGAAATTCAGAGGCAGAAACAGTGTTGAGCTGAAACAGCAGGCCGTAGAGAGCGCTTTCCTGGGGAAAAAGGTTCTTTTGGTGGAAGATAACGAGCTGAATATGGAAATTGCCAAATCGCTGCTGGAAATGCATGGACTCTGCATTGTGACGGCGAAGGACGGACGGGCCGCGGTGAATACCTTTGAAGTATCTCCTGAGGGCAGCTTCTTTGCTGTTCTTATGGATATCAGAATGCCTGAGATGAACGGTTTAGAGGCCACCAGAGCCATTCGTGCCATGGATAGAAGCGATGCCCGTACGGTACCGATTCTGGCTATGACGGCCAATGCTTTTGATGAGGACAGGATGGAAGCATTAGATGCAGGAATGAACGGATATCTTGTAAAGCCGCTGGATCTGACCATGCTTATTTCAGCGCTTAAATCATTGGATGGGTAGAAAAAACGGTCAGGCGCTTTTCAGAAGGGCCGTGGAGGCAAAGGATGAGACTGATGAATGAAATACCGGACCGGTTTTGGAGCTTATTCCGCTCCGTTAACCGGCCCGTCTATATAGAAGCATTACTAAAAATCAATGAAGAATACGAATACAGCAATTATTTTTTAAGCAGGGAGGCGTGCATCCGGATTCTGGGAGAGCATTTTGCCCGGAAAAAATACGTTATCTGGCAGGATGAACTGGAGGACGAGCTGGATACGCTGGAACCTCCGGCAACCAGGGTGCTGGGATGGCTTTTGCGGGCCGGATGGCTCAGGAAAGTCGATGATTACGCATCCATGACGGCCAATATAGTCATACCCGACTATGCGGCTGTCATGCTGGAAGCGTTTCGCAGACTCCACAGCGATGAGGAAGACGAAACCCAGATCTATATTCAGAATATCTATGCAATTCTGTTTTCCCTGAAAAATGACAGAAGAGCCGGGCTGAGCCTTCTCGGCACGGCGCTGGTCAACACGAAAAAGCTGAATAAGACGCTTCAGGACATGCTGCACAATATGGATAAATTTTTTGCCGGCCTGCTGCAGCAGAAAAACTATGCAAATCTTCTGAAAGATCACCTGGAAGGTTATGTGGAAGAAATTGTCAGGAAGAAGTACCATATTTTGAAGACATCCGATAATTTCTATCTCTATAAAACCGATATTAAGTACTGGATCGGGGAGATGAGGGATGATGAGCAGTGGCTGGAGGCTCTTGTCAGAAAGAGCGCCGCAGATTCATACGGCCGGTTATCCGCCGGCAGGACGGCAGAGGAAGAACAGAAGGCCGCCGAGACGCGGATGATGGAGGATATCCTTGAAAAGCTAAGCCAGATTGAACGCGGTTTTGATGATATTGAACACAGGATTTCCAATATGGACAAAGAGCATTCCAGGTATGTCCGCGCCACGGTGACGCGGTTAAATTACCTTCTGAACCAGGAGGACAATACAAAGGGGCTGATTATCAGACTGCTGAACCGCCTGGCGGATGACGGGGAGCAGGAGAACATGCTCACGGAGACAGGAAAACGGATGAATCTGTCCCGGATGAATATCCTGTCGGAGGCATCCCTATACAAGCGCAGAAAGGTAAAGGCCGATTTCTCAAAGAATCTGGAGCCGGACGAGGAGGATAAGGAGCTGACCACAGAGGAAATTCTCAACTTGAACCGGGTGAAGAACCGTTACAGCCGCAGCGAGATAGAGAATTTTATCACGCAGAGAGCCGTATCGGGGAAAATGGAGGCAGATGCGGACACCGTATCCTGTGATGAGGAATTTGAGAAACTGATCCTTGCCTATGACTATTCTACGAGACAGAAAAGCCGGTACCTTGTGGAGGAGGAAGAGGCGGAAATGATAGATAACGGCAGATACCGATATCCGAAGCTGGTATTTGTAAGGAGGAACGAATGACAGATATTCCATATTTTGACGGTCTGATGGGAGAAGAACAGAGGGAGATTACAGACTCAATCCGCCTTTTGCTCCGTCAGACCTTTATTCTCGAGCGGAAATATGACAGACGGACCGGACGGTTCCAGTATAACCGGGAATTCCGTATCTGCAATAAACACCTGGAGTTTATACGCACTTATTTTTCCATCAGCGGCATATCGGTTTATGAGAACAGCCAGCTTGGTGTCATTTATATTCAGGGAGAGACGCTTGTGGGGGATAAGCTGCCCAGGCTTGCCACCCTGTATCTTCTGATACTGAAGCTGATTTATGATGAACAGATGGAAAGCGTATCAACCAGCGTCAATGTGTATACGACGCTTGGCGAGATGCATGAAAAGCTCGGAAGCTACCGGCTTTTTAAGAAACAGCCGTCGCCGACCGATATCAGGAGAGCGGTGACTCTTCTGAAAAAATATCAGGTGATCGAACCGCTTGAGCTTCTGGACGACCTGAACGGGAACAGCCGCCTGATCGTTTATCCCTGTATCAATGTGGTGCTGCTGGGGGACGATGTCAGGGAACTGCTGGAATCATTCAGGGAGGACGAGGCCCTGCAGGCGGGGACGCCGCAGCGGGAGATTAATTCCGCTTTGGAACCGGAGATTGAGGAGGACGATGATGATACAACAGACGAAGACTGACAGGGAGCGCTTTGTGGCACTTTCCCGCATCTGCCTGAATAACTGGCATTATATCAGCCGGAAGACTCTTTCCTTCAGCGAAGAAATCAACTTTTTCACCGGGCACTCCGGCAGCGGAAAATCGACTGTGATTGATGCGATGCAGATAGTTCTGTATGCCAACACGGACGGAAGAGGCTTTTTCAATAAAGCGGCCGCGGATGATTCCGACCGCAGCCTGATTGAGTATCTGAGAGGCATGGTGAACATAGGGGAAAATAATGAATTTGCCTATCTGAGAAACAGAAATTTCTCTACGACCATCGTTTTGGAGCTGAAACAGACGGACACGGAGGAATGCCAGTGTGTCGGCATTGTATTTGACGTGGAGACGGCTTCCAATGAAATCTCGAGAAAGTTTTTTTGGCATAAGGGGCCTCTGTGGGAGAACAACTACAGGACAGAGGGGCGCGCCATGACCATCGCGGAGGTGGAGGAGGAGCTGCTGCGTTCTTATGGAAAAGAAGAGTGTTTTTATACCTCCCATAATGAGCGGTTCCGCAGGCTTCTCTACGATGTATATCTGGGCGGCCTTGATCAGGAAAAATTCCCCCTGCTTTTTAAGAGGGCGATACCATTCAGGATGAATATCAAACTGGAGGATTTTGTAAAAGAATACATCTGCATGGAGCAGGATATCCATATTGAGGATATGCAGGAAAGCGTGATGCAGTACGGCAGAATGAGACAGAAAATAGAAGATACCTGCCGGGAAATAGAGGAACTCAAAGAGCTGGCCGCACAATACCGTGAGGTACAGGCCCAGGAGGAGCTGATTCGGGCGAATACCTATTTCATGAATAAGATGGAGATAATGAATCTTCGTCTTCAGGTGTCCGAGATATCCGACCGTATCGGACAGGCGGCCTCCGATCTGGATAAACAGGAAGTATTGGAAAAACAGGTGGTGAGTCAGGCTGCACAGTTGAAATTAAGGAGCGACGAGCTGCTCCGGCAGATTGCGTCCACCGGATACGATGAGCTGAAGGATAAACTCCTCAATCTCAATGAACTGCTGGAACATCTTTCAAAAAGCGCAGACAAATGGCAGAGGACGGCGGAAGGGCTGAAGGCGTGGGTCGATGAGGATGTCACATCCAACCAGACCATCTGGGATATAGAGGAATTTGAGGCCCGTACCATCGGCAGGGAGGCGCTTATCCGGCTGAAGGCATCCGTGGAGGAGATGCGGGAGGATGTGGGAAGACAGAAACAGGAGGCCGGTTCAATCCTCCGTGAGCTGTCAAAGCGGGAAAAACAGGCCTGTGAGGAGCTTAGCCAGTTAAAGGCCGGAAACAAGGCATATCCGAAAAACCTGGAGAATGCACGGGCATATATTAAACGGCGGCTTCTGGAAGAGTGCAAAAGATCGGTGGAGGTCCATGTCCTGTCCGACCTTCTTGATATCAGGAACGATGAGTGGAGAAATGCCGTAGAAGGCTATCTGGCGGGCAGCAAGCTGTCTCTGGTCGTTGCACCGGCTTATGCAAAGACGGCAATGGAGATTTACGGGGAGCTGGACCGCAGGGAGTATTGGAATGTAGCTGTCCTGGATACGGAAAAAGCGTCAAAAGCCGCTCCGCCTATATTTGAAAATGCCTTGTCAAAGGAGGTGGAGGTGCGGGAGAATTACCTTCGGCCCTTCATTGATATGCTGCTGGGGAAGGTGATCAAGTGCCGCGGCATAGAGGAACTTCGGAAAAACAGGACGGGAATTACGCCGGACTGCATGCTTTACCGCAATTACCGCCTGCAGTATATCAATCCGGATCATTATACGAAATGGGCTTATATCGGAAAGGCGAGCGTGAAGAAAAGAATCCGCCTGCTGGAAGAAGAGATAGAACAGTGCCGTGCACAGAAAAAACCGCAGGAGGAGCTTCAAAAGGAATGCATCCGGCTCCTGGGGCTTGAGAAGCTGGAAAGCAGTGCGGACACTTATCTTGAATGGCTCCTCGATATCAGGCAGGTAAAGGAGAAGACCAGGGAGAAAAAGCGGCTGGAAGATAAGCTTCTCAAACTCAGGGAACAGAATATCGATGAGTGGGAGAAAGAGCGGGAGGCGGTCGAGGCCCTGCGCTTTGCCAAAGAGGAGGAGATCCGCGAGACAGGCAGACAGATAGACCGCAGCCGGGATGAACTCGAGAGATATAAAAAAGAGGCCGTATGGCAGCAGGGAGAGCTTTCCGACCGGGAGCGCAGCTTCACAAAGGTGCAGGAACTGGAGGACCGGTTAGACGAATTTCTTTCCAAACGTGAAAATCCGAGGCTTGACAAACTGGGGGATTATTTCAAAGGCAGGGCGGCAGCGGCGGCGGAAGCAAGGGACCGCGCGTTTGAACAGCTGCTCGGCCGCCGGCTTGAATACCTGAAACGTTATCCGAACAGGAGCTTTTCACCCAGCGCAAAGGATAATGCGGCATACGACAAGCTGCTCGATACGCTGAGCTGCGATAACCTTGAGCATTACAGGGAAGCGGCGGCAGAACAGGCCAAGACGGCGGTGGAGCATTTTAAAGACGACTTTATGTATAAAATCCGCAGCGCCATCCGCGAGGCGGTTCAGCGAAAGGATGAACTGAACCGGATTATCAGCAGCCTGAATTTCGGAAAGGACAAATATCAGTTTGTCATCGGCAGAAACAGGGGAGCCGACGGCCGTTTTTACGACATGTTTATGGATGAAGCGCTGGAGGTAAATCCGTCTAAACTCAGCCAGACCTTTGAAAACCAGATGAATTTCTTTACAATGGAGCATGAGAACCAGTATGGTGAGCAGATTAATGAACTGATTAATATCTTTATCCCGCCGGAGAACGCTTCGGCGGAGGAGATGGAAGAGGCCCGCAGGAATATGGATAAATATGCCGATTACCGTACCTATCTCTCCTTTGACATGCAGCAGATTATTAAAAATGACGATGGAATCATGAAGCTGCAGCTGAGCAAAATGATTAAAAAGAATTCAGGAGGCGAGGGGCAGAATCCTCTCTATGTCGCGCTTTTAGCCAGCTTTGCCCAGGCGTACCGGATCGGGCTGCCGCCAAAACTGAGACGGAGCCCTACCATCCGGCTTGTGGTTTTAGACGAGGCATTCTCTAAAATGGATGCGGAAAAGGTGGCAAGCTGTATCCAGCTGATCCGGGATCTGGGCTTCCAGGCCATCATCAGCGCTACCAATGATAAAATCCAGAACTACGTGGAGAATGTAAATAAAACGTTTGTCTTTGCCAATCCGAATAAAAAGGCTATTTCCATCCGTGAGTTCGAGCGGGAGGAGATGCCGCAGCTGATGAAAGGGTTGGTTTAGTTGATGTAGGGAGTCTTCCGTCCCGGCCGCGTTACGCCGGCTTTACAAAATTATAAACTTTCTCTGAAAAAATACGTATATCCATTGCAGGATGGCAGAAAAGAAGATATACTAAACACCGATACATCAACACAGAACGGAGGACAACATGAAGAACGACTTGCTTACAATCGGCGGCTTTACGATACATGGATATGGCCTTATGATAGGACTCGGATTTGTGGCCGCATATTTTATGACGGAGTACAGGGCGAGCAAACAGGGACTCGACAGCGATAAGATTATTTCCCTTGCCGGCTGGACAATCATTGCCGGGCTGATCTGCGCAAAGCTTTTGTATTATGTTACAATTTTTGACGATATTATCGCGAATCCGAAACTGCTTTTGGACCTGGGAGACGGCTTTGTTGTTTACGGCGGGATTATCGGCGGTATATTCGGCGGATTTCTGTTTACCCGTGTACACAAGGTACCGTTTTTTAAGTACTTTGATCTGGTTATGCCGTCAGTTGCCCTGGCTCAGGGACTTGGCCGGATTGGCTGTTATCTGGCCGGCTGCTGCTACGGACTCCAGGTGGACAGCCCGATATCCATCGTGTTTACAAATTCAGCGTTCGCGCCGAACGGAGTGCCGCTGCTTCCGACCCAGCTTATATCAAGCGGACTGAATTTCCTGCACTGTATTGTGCTTCTTTGGTTTGCCAGGAGAGCAAAAGCACCCGGCCAGGTATCGGCGCTGTATCTGATTTGCTACAGTGCGGGGCGGTTTGTGCTTGAATATTTCAGAGGAGATTTAATCCGCGGTTCCGTGGGGACATTCTCCACATCCCAGTTTATTTCCATCTTTATTTTTATAGCCGGAGTGGCGTTGTTTATTGCAAGTCCGAAGCTGAATAAAGGCGGCGAAGAAACGAGCGGCGAAGCATAAAAATGCATTGAAACATTCAGAAGGCTGCAGGCATTAAGAAGAGCTGTACTGCATAACACAGAATTCGATGAATGACCGGGCCAGCTCCGGAAGATATTTATTTTTATGGTAGATAACTGAAAAACAGCGTTCCAGATTGATATCTTTCAGGACAACCTCTTTCAGGGTTCCTTCTGTTAAAGCGTTCCGGACAATGAGCCTGGGGAGGATTGTAATCCCCAGGTTTTTTTTGAGCGCTTCGATGATTGCTTCATTGCTGGCGCTCTCCCAGGCCGGGGTGATTTTCAGGCCGTGAAGGGAACAGAGACTTTTTACGATTTCACTGGTTGCACTTCCGGTCTCGCGCATCAGAAAATCGTAGGAGAACAGTTCGCCTGGGAGAGCATATTTTTTCAGAGCAAGGGGATGTGACGCGCCGCAGACAAGACAGAGGCGGTCTTTCATAAAAGGTATCTCGATAAACTGAGACGAGGAAGGAGAGCCTTCTATCAGCGCAAAGTCGATCTCATTGGAAAGAAGGGCCTCTTCAATGGCGGAATAGTTTTTTATCAATGCCGAAATTTTGAAATCCGGGTGCTTCTGACGGAAGCGGATTAAAAGTTCGGGGAGAAGGCTCGTTCCGATCGTGATGCCCGCGCCGATTTTCAATGTTCCCGTGGAGCCGGATTTTTTCATTCCTTTTTCCATTTCATCGAAAAGAGAAGAGATATGAAGAGCATAGTGATAAAACTGCTGGCCTGCTTCCGTTACGTAAATCCGGCGCGACATCCGATCGAACAGACGGAGTCCATAGTATTCTTCCAGTTCACTGATGGCAAGGCTGACGGAGGGCTGGGCCAGATGCAGTTTTTCAGCGGCTTTCGTAATACTTTCGCATTGATATACGGTGACGAAAATACGGATGTGGCGAAGTGTCATAATCCTGTCCTTTCTCGTTTGAAATATGAAAATACATGATGAATTAATTATCTATATTATATAATAATAGTATTTTACAAATAGATCAAGAGCGGTTATAATGCAAGCAAATGAGGTACAGAAGTTACTGTACACGCAAGCAAAAAGTGTCTGCGGCGCAGTGAAAGAGGAGGAGAACTGAATGGAACGAGGGAAAGTAATATGGAAGCTGTTTATTTCCACGCTTTATCTGAGCGCATTTACTTTCGGTGGAGGATACGTGATTATCACGCTGATGAAAAAGAAATTCGTGGATGAATATCACTGGATTGATGAGGAGGAGATGCTGGATCTGGTAGCTATCGCCCAATCCGCTCCGGGGCCGATTGCCGTAAACGGAGCGATTGTCATTGGGTATAAGCTGGCCGGCGTTCCCGGGCTTCTGGTGTCCATTCTGGGTACAGTGACTCCGCCTTTTGTCATTCTCTCTATCGTATCCCTGTTCTATACGGCATTCCGGGAGAATCTTTACATTGGCATGATGTTAGAGGGAATGCAGGCCGGCGTTGGAGCTGTCATCGCGTCAGTCGTTTACGATATGGGAGAGGGAATCGTACGGGGGAAAAAATATATTTCCATTCTGATTATGGTTCTGTCATTCATAGCTGTCTATTTTCTGAATATCAGCGCCGTTTATATTATACTGGCCTGCGGTGTCCTCGGCGCCGTCAGGACGCTGCTGGCGCAGAGGGGAGGTAAGACATCATGATTTATCTTCAGCTTTTTGTGAGCTTCCTTCAAATAGGTGCATTCAGCTTTGGCGGCGGCTATGCGGCCATGCCTTTGATACAGGCGCAGGTGGTGGATCTGCACCACTGGCTTTCGCTCGGTGAGTTCACCGATCTGGTCACGATTTCCCAGATGACGCCGGGGCCGATTGCAATTAATTCGGCCACCTTCGTAGGACTGAAGATTGCCGGCTTTTCCGGCGCTCTCTGCGCCACCTTCGGCTGCATCCTGCCCTCCTGCATTATCGTATCGGTGATTGCCTGGATTTACATGAAATACAGGAAGATGACGCTTCTGCAGGGAGTCCTTAACTCACTCCGCCCGGCCGTAGTCTCCCTGATCGGGGCGGCAGGCCTGTCCATCATAATCACGGCCTTTTTCGGAGAGCAGGGCGTGATGGCGCTCCAGAATCTGAAGGTGCAGGCCGTTGTGATATTCGCTGTTTCAGTTTATCTGCTTCGTTGGAGACATATGAACCCGATAACTGTGATGCTGCTGGCAGGGGTGATGCAGGTTGGAATCGGACTCGTCAAATAGGCAGGTGAACTGTTGCAACAGTTCAGACAGGTCTCTGTTACTAAAGCATATGGAGATTTAACTGAGGTTGGAGGACGCGTCCGGAACGGACCATGTCCGGTG
>OHAD01002395.1_pt1 | contig 14494 bp, 5 predicted proteins | sample 1577011 | NCBI WGS metagenome assembly OHAD01 (sample SAMEA3541510, study PRJEB24748) | human gut metagenome | biome: human gut; feature: human-associated habitat; material: faeces | place: China | collected 2012
TAGCATCATCGTTGATGTGAGCCATTTTATCATCCGGTGCGTCAATTTTGCAAACGTGATTTGCTAATTGTGAAATCGGTTTTATAACTTCTTTTCCGATAGTTCGGCTTATCAAGAAGACAAACACTAATAATATTGCATACAAAGCCACAAAAATCGATAAAATAAATATTATATTTGTCTTTGTATTTGACACGGGTGTTCGTATCATTATTTCCCAGTTTGCATTATTGACAAATGCCGAAGAATACTCGCTTCTTTCTCTTTCTGTATATACGGTCGGATATATAATTTTTCCGTTTGAACGGTCACAAATTAAAATCTCGGCATTATCTTCCGTATGCAGCATTTGTTCAAGCCTGTCCACGCTTGCTCTAACCTCAATTATACCGCAAACGGTATCGGAATAATCATTTTTAAGACTCTTTTTTAAAGTTATAAATTCTCTTGTACTTTCTGTCCAAGGATTTTCCGATGGTGCGGTTATTATTTTATCGTCGTTTTCTTCGATTTGATTTAACTCTATGGCATAATTCATATTTTCCATAGTGCTTTGAAATTTCTTTTTATCAATGAAGTAATTTTGATTTGATACAAAATCACCGTATCCGTTATAAACCGATATATTGAAATTACCGTTTCGATCAGTAATCAATCCGTTAAGGATAGATGAAACGTCAATTCCAAGCAAGACATTATTATTGAAAAAATTACTTTTATCATTTTTGGTATTGTTAAGGTTATAAAAAATATTTATTATACGAGGTTGACGTTTTACTTGTTGTGCAAGTACGTCTATTTCTTCTATGTATGTGTCGACCTGTCGAGCCATTGTTTCCGCAATTTTCGTCCCTGCATTTTCTGCCTCATAATTAAGTTTTGTCACAACAGAAAAGTACATTACAATCATTGCTACAGCTAAAATCAAAGCTGCATTTTCGATACATGATAATACTTTTGCTCTTTTAATACCTGTTCTTCGCTTTGAAGAAATCGTTTTAGTTCTTCATAATTCTTCTTCATATCAAACTCCGTTTTTATTACATTTAGTAAAAAACTACAAATCATAGAAATGTACAATCAATATATTGTACTATATTAACATATTAATTATACTCTATCGGCATTATATTTGTCAACGAAAAAATGTCCCTTTTAATAAAGGGACATTTTTTTAGGGGGGAAATAATACAATTAATCAGTAATTAACTAAAATCAATAAACTTCTTTCCACTCAGCAATGTTTTCTGTATCAAATTTGAATGGATCACCAAGCATTACTTCTGTACCACCATCTGCAGCTTCTGTAATCTTCTTTTCACCAAGGTCACCGGCATTAAATGAACCGCCTACATCACCTGTAATTGTGCCTTTTACAAGTGCATCCATTGTGTAACCTGACAAATAACCTATATCAACAGGATTCCATAGATACATCCAAGGGCAAGTGCCATCTTCGATAAACGGAGCCATTTCCGAAGGCAAGCCAAGACCTGTTAGTTTTACATCTGACTGTTTATCTTGCAATACCTTACCTGCGGCAAGCATACCTACAGTTGTCGGAGCAATGATAACTTTAATAGATGAATCTGTCAAAAGTGCTTGTGTTTCTGATGTTGACTTTGTTGGGTCATCGTCACCGTATGCAACTTTTATAAGTGGTGTATTTGCATACTTTTCAGGATTTTCTTCCAATTCTTTCTTCATCCATTCAATCCATAGATTTTGGTTTGTAGCTTGTGCTGTTGCAGACAATACAGCGATACCGCCGTTACCGTCTACCATTTCATAAGCCGCTTGAATTAGTCCTCTGCCGATTTTTTCAGGATCGGCTTGTTGAATATGAGTTTGTCTTGAATCTTTATTTACAGCACTGTCAAGCGAAATGACCTTAATACCTGCGTCCATAGCTTCTGTCAATGCAGGTTGCAATGCGTCTGCATCGTTAGCTGCAATAGCGATACCCGCAACGTTTTGTGCTACAAGCTGATTGATAATTTCAATCTGCTTTTCCGGTGTAGCCTCTTCAGGACCTTTGTAAAGAGGTTCTGCTCCGATTTCTTTACAAGCCTTTTCAAAACCGTCATATACTTTCTGCATATAAGGATTTTGTACGTCTTTCGCCACAAATGCGTATGTACCGCTTGCCGATGAGCCATCTGAACTTTGAGATGTTGTGCTTCCGCCACCACCTCCGCAACCTGCCATCATAGTTGCTCCGATTATTGCCGTTAGACCTAATGCCAATAGTTTTCTTGCTTTCATGTTTAAAACCTACCTTTCTTATTTTAAAGTTTTCCTTTATTTTTCGGAGTTTCCTACTCCGATTGATACTAAGTTATTTTTGCGACTTTGTCGCCATTGCTTTAAGTTTTTTGAACCAATTCATATTACCGATACTATCTCTGAAACTTGGAATTGCAACTGCAATTATCAATAGTAAACCTACAACTATCATAATAATCTGGCTTGATGCGTTGATTAGACCAAGACCATATCTTAGATAACCGATTACCATAATAGCAAGTGTTGCACCAAGTATTCTTCCTTTACCGCCCGAAGTTGATACTCCGCCAAGTACAGCCATTGCTATAATATCAAGTTCATATCCCTTTGCAACGTCAGGACGTACACTTGACATCTTTGATGCAAGGTAAATTGCTGCAATTGCTGATAATAAACCTGTCATTGTATAAACAATAATTTTAATCTTATCTGTTTTTACACCCGAGAATTTTGCAACCGTTGTTGAATTACCCATTGCGTAACATCTTCTGCCGAATTTTGTGTAGTGAAGAAGATAAGCAAAGAACAAAGCCTCAACTACTACAAATATTAATGCGTATGGAACCATTCCACCGATTTTACCGGCTGCAATTTGTGTAAACCAATTTGGGAATCCTCCCACCGAATTGGTTTCCAAAATAATCTGTGCTATTCCTCTGAATATTATCTGTGTTGCAAGCGTTACAATCATACTTGACAATTCAGGGAATTTTACAAGGATGATTCCGTTAATCAAACCACATACAGTGCCTGTGACAAGTGCAAGACCGATTGCTTCAATCATCGGAACTCCTGCGTCAAACGCAACACCCATAATTGTTGCTGAAAGAGCCATAATTGATGCAACACTGATGTCGATTTCACCGAGCATTAATACGAATGCCATCGGAAATACTACTATTGCTTTATCCAAGAAGTCACGGGTTGCATTTAAAATTGATTTTGCGTGTGCATAATACGGTGACGCGGATATATTAAATACATTTACCAATATAAGCATTAATACAAGCATCCACTCCCATTGAAAAAGAAATCTCTGCCAAGAAAATCCTCTTTGGGCTGATATTGTTCTTGTACCGTCACTGCTTACAGCCTGTTTTACATACTCTTTAGCCATCAGATATTCCTCCTTCTCAATGCTTTCATTTCAACGTTTCTTTGAATTAACGAGTTTGCTATAATTGAAAGAAGTATAATCAAACCGCGAATTGCCTCTTGCCAGAATGAAGATACATGGATAAGCGGCATTGCGTTGTTAAGAATACCAAGTAATACAGCACCCAACAATACGCCTTGTACTCTGCCTGTACCGCCATTAATGCTTACACCGCCAAGTACGCAAGCTGCGATTACATTCATTTCATATCCGGTACAGGTTTCACCTTGAGCAACTCCGTATTTACAAACATAAAGTATACCGCCTAAGCCGGCTACCGCACCTAATATAGTATAAACCATAATTAATGTTCGATCTGTTTTGATACCCGAAACTCTTGCACTTTCTTCACTGTTTCCTACCGCATAAATCTTTCTGCCCGTACGGGTTTTATTTAGGAAGAATGCGGCAATTATATAAACAACTATTGCTACAACTATAAGATTATTTATACCAAGAAACTTTCCTGTCGCGATTGACAGAAACTTTGTACCCATTTCCTGTTGTTTTACCCAACTTCCGTTAGCAACTAAATATGTAAGTCCGCGATATATATTCATCATACCGAGTGTTGCGATAATAGGTAATATTTTCAGTTTAGCAACCAATGTACCGTTTATGAAACCACATACGATACCGACTGCTATCGATACTAAAATTATTACCACTCCGGGAACTGCTTGATTATTTTTAAGTATCGTTCCGCCGACCATTGCACCCAACATCATTATCGAGCCGATTGACAGGTCGATACCGCTTGTGATAATTACCATCATCATGCCTACCGCCGTAATTGCAAGAACTGCCGTTTCTGTGAACATATCGGAAATGTTTTCAAGTGTGAAGAAGTTTCCTCCACTTCTTATTTCAATAAATACAGAAAGTGCAATCATTACAATAATTAAGCTGATTTCACGAATATTCGATGAAAAGAATTTTTTTAACTTCATAATTAAATTACACCTCCTACATATTCATTGCGGCCTCAAGAATTTGTTCTTGAGTAACGCCTGTTGCATCTGCAAAAATCTTAGATACTCTGCCCTCTTTCATAACAAGGATTGTATCTGCCATACCCAATACTTCCGGCATTTCCGAAGAAATCATTATTACTCCGAAACCTTGTGCCGCCAATTCTGACATAATTTCATATATCTGTGCTTTTGCACCTACATCGACACCCTTTGTCGGTTCGTCAAGGATAACTACTTTCAAATCGGAATTTAAAACCTTTGCTACGATAACCTTTTGTTGATTACCACCTGACAAACTTGACGCCTTATCAAATACAGAAAGAGCCTTTGTTTTAACTTTTTCCAAAAGTTCTTTTGAACGTTCACGTTCTGCTTTTCTGTTTATAACAGTGAACTTAGTAAATTTTTCAAGTGTTGATAATGTTACGTTTTGTCCCAATCCCCAATCAAGAATCAGACCTTGTTTTTGTCTGTCCTCAGGCAAATATCCGATACCTGCTTTCATAGCGTCTGACGGATGTCTTATTGAAAGTGTTTTTCCTTCCAAAATGACCTTTCCTTTATCGGGTCTTTCAATACCCATAATACCTTGACATACTTCTGTTCGTCCTGCACCAACAAGTCCTGTCATAGCAAGGATTTCGCCCTTGTGAAGTGAAAAAGAAACATCTTTGTAGTACCCTGTCTTTGATAATCCCTCAACTCTGAAAATTTCTTCTCCTCTTTCAACTTCTTGCTTAGGATAAATTTGAGAAATTTCACGTCCGACCATTTTTGAAATCAATACTTCATTTGAAATTTCATCTACATTCCATGTACCTATGTACTGTGAGTCACGAAATACGGTTACTCTTGTAGCAAGTCTGTACATATCTTCAAAACGATGCGAGATAAATATTATTGAACAGCCTTCATCTCTAAGTTGTTCTGTAATTCTGTATAATTCCTCACATTCTCTTTTTGAAAGAGCCGCCGTAGGCTCGTCCATTATGATTATTTTTGCATTTGTAGAAATGGCTTTTGCAATTTCTACTATCTGTTGTTCCGCAACTGTCAGATTACCCATACTTGAATGTGGGTCAATGTCACTTCCCAATCTCTCCAAAAGTGCTTTTGCATCCTTGTGCATTTGTTTCCAATCAATTGTATGGAACTTTGTCATTTTCTCGTGTCCTATGAAAATGTTTTCCGTTACACTTAAATGTTGATATGCCGTACCATGCTGATAAATAGCGGCAATACTTAATTTTTGTGCATCTTTAGGATTTTTTATTTCTACTTTTTCGCCGTTAATGAATATTTCACCTTCTTCAGCTTGATGTACTCCGGTGATAACTTTTATGAATGTTGATTTTCCTGCACCGTTTTCACCCATAAGAGCATGTATTTCACCTTGTTTTAACTGAAAGTGAACATTATCAAGAGCCTTTACTCCGGGGAATATTTTCGTTATTCCTTTTAGCTCAAGAATGTATTCAGACATCTCTCTCATTCCTTTCTTTGTTTATTTGTTGACTTTATTTTAACTAAAATCATTAATATCTTCAATGGAAAAAATCGAAAAGAAGATGTAAAATTTTAAAAAGTGTATTATTTTAAATTTTTCTATCGTGTTAGTTGTGCAGATAAGTGCACAAACCGCTTGGGGATACCTGAAATATTTAGGTTTGTTTAAAATGCTGTACCTTGCAATAATGGACGTCATGAAAAATGGATTAGTCGCCGGCGTGATTGGATATGAGCCTCATTCTCAGTTGGAGTTCTTCTTTGCTGATAGAATCCGCTATTGACGATTGCTGATTTTTTTGATAACGAAAAAGCGGACGGAATTTAATTCCGCCCGCTTAAATAAATTTTTCTGCACTATTTTGTATTTACACAAAACTAAAAGAATACTTTTTAGTTATTGTATATCTCTGCTATTGCTTTACCTGCCGCTATGCCAACTGTATTATATGCGATTTGGTGAAAATGATAATTGTCTTTCATATTTTCCTTAAATTCAAGGAATGAACCTACTGTATAAACATTATCATTCTCACTTGCAAGTTCTGCTTGTGCATCGTGTACTGTGACATATGCCTCATCATGTTTGCCGTCTGTATCATCGTCACCGTTATAGTGACCTGTTTGAACTATGAACATATCTGTAACGCCCACTGTTTTCATATACTCAAACACATTAAGCGTCTGTGACTTATATGACGCTGCCGACTGACTTCCCGAATAAATTTTATCCGCGTCTGCTTCGCCTTGACACCAAACCATAAAGATATGATTTACAGTATAACCGTTATCTTCAAGATAGGTTTTAGCGGCGGTAAGTCGCGACTGTGCCTCATTCTTTTGTGCCGCAGTATTCCAATATCCTATATTTGTACAGCCTCTTGATGCTTGGACTCCTACAATCGGAACACCTGTTTCGGCATAATAGCTGTTCATAAGTGATGAAACCATATCCCCACTTCTTCTGTCTACACCGTTACTTCCGTTGTCATTTATAGAATCGTTGTTTTCACTCTTACCAAAAGGTTCTGATACACCGAATAACATATCTGCATTTGATACACTTCTGAATTCATATCCTACGCCTATCGGGCATTCTGTCGCATCAGCGTATTCACCACGTCCTGCCATATTTGACTGCCCCATAAATATAGCCAAGTCAACAGTTTTTGTATTTTTAGTCTTATTGTCTGTTAAATTCTTTGCAAACAACCAATCAAGCAAGCCAGATGTATTCGCAGCTGACTTCAGAATATTATGACCTTCGCCATAAATTTCTTTATATTCAACATTCGTCGCACCGTTTTCGACAAGTGCTTTGTATATTGCCTTTGAAGAATTATTTATTTCCGTATCATCCTCGCTACCCGCAAAAATCATTACCCCTGTATTATTTTTTGCTATTGCCTGTGCTGACGTTGTATCGCCTTTTCCAGCTATTGCAATCATTCCTGCATACTTATCAGGATTATCAGAAACAACCTTATAACAACCCTCTGTACCCTCTGAATAAGCTGCAATATATACTTTCTCACTGTTTACACTATACTGATTTTTAATATCATTTACAACTCCGTCAATCATATCCGACAAATCAGTCCAATTACTATCCGCACTGCATTGCGGTGCAACAAGAATACAAGGATTTGTGTTTTTCTGTTCTATAATTTTGTCAAATAAATCTTGCGAGTTATATAACTGCTTTTCATTATCATTACCTTTTCTTGTTTCACCGTGCAAGAACATTACTACCGGATACGACACTGAACTGTCATAATTTTCAGGAACATAATATCTATATTTCATTGTAATTCCTTCTTTTGTATATGTTCCGCTCTTAAACTTAGGGAACGCAGTTTCGTCTGCATCCGATGAATCAGTTTCATATTCTCTTACTACAAGATTGTCAAGATATATGCTTCTGTCAGCTTTCTTTGAACGCTCCGACTTAAACGATATATCCGAAATCAATCCTGTTTCTGCTCCTGTGAGTTTGCCTGTAAATGATTTTGAACCTATATTTACAGTAACTGTATTAGTCGCAAAATTAATCTCATTTGACACTTGCGTTACTGACGCTGACATACCGTCACCGCTTACCTTTGATACCGCTGATGTAACATCACTGTCAACAGCAATTTCTTCACCGCCTATAACCATACTTCCTGTACCGTTATATACGTTAAATGAGCAATTTACAAGATTTGTACCCTCACTGTCATTAATCGTGTATGTAAATGTCTGTCCGCCCAATGCACCAACATACAAATCAAAATTAACATTCGCCTTATTACCGATTGCAGGATTTAATTTCAATGACAAAGTACCCGGTGCAGTTACATTTGCGTTAAATTTAATATTCTGATTCGTTTCATTCCAAGCCGCAGAGCCTGACACAACCGTTACATTTTCGCCCTCTGTAGCCGTTGTATTTTCTGTGAAGTCCCACTTCTTTTCGGTTGTCGGTAAAACCTCGGTATTGGCTTTTATAAACTTTTCAGCCTCTGCAACGGAATAAACTCTTGTCACTCCGCTTTCTTCACCTCTGATAACCTTACTGTCACTGTCAGCAGAAAGACTCGACAAATCTTTATATGTATATGAATAATCGGTTGTTTCATATCCCATACTCTTTAATCCTGCCGCAATAAATGATGACGCAAGCAAAGCGGAATGTTGTGTCAAGTGTAGGTTATCGCCTACCTGATAATTATTAACCGTCCAATTCGTATCATTTGTATCTGTTTTGGCTTGATTTACATATAATTGAGTGTATTTATTAAGATCTATGCACTCCACACCGATACTATCGGCAAATTCAGTTATAGCATTAATCTTTGTTGATGTGCTGTATGTGAAATATGTTTTGTGCTGATATTTACTGTTGTAAACAGGGCTTACAAGAACAGGTACTGCGCCTTTTTCTTTCGCCATAGCCGCCATTTCACTCATATACTGTTTCATTTCATCAATAGTAATCTTATTTGATGAACTTACCGAATCATTAATACCGAAGTCAATAATCAAAACATCATCTTTTTGAATTAACTTTTTAACCGATTCAAAACATTCGTTATACCAAGTCTTAACCGTAGCACTCGGCTGACCGAAGTTTGCAACCGCATATTTTGTCGGTGATAAGAACTTTTCAAGCTGCATACCGAAGCCTGTCATCATAACTTTATTGTTATCCAAGTCGTCACCGTCTGCATTTTGTGGATAGTAATTTGCAGATTCACTGTCACCCGCTATCCAAACAACTTGCTTTTTATACTTTTTGGGTACTCTGACAACTTCAACCGATGCAATTCTCTCGTTTCCGCCCGAAGTATTACCGATTGTAAGATTTATCTGACCGCCTATAACTTCCATTCTCGGTGCATACATTACACCGTATCCTGACGGACGGTTTTGTGAACCCGATGATGTAGTATTATTTATAATCTGAACACCGTTATTATAAACATCTGCTCTCGCTCCGCCTTTTCTGTATACAGTAATGTCATAAAAACCGTCAGGTACATCTATTTTTATAGTATTGTCACCTGTCGGCAAGCAACCGTTTTCGTTAATATGATAATCACCGTTTCCAAGTCCGTAACCTTTTTCTTCTGTATAAGAATTTGCATTGACTTTTACATATCCGTTTATATATTCATCTTTTGATGAAGAAGTATTGGTAAATTCAAATTTATACTCCGGCACTACCGTCACTTCTGATTTTGACGTATTATGAACTTTGCCGTTTTCTGCCTTTACGCTTTCGTATGTTCCGTCACCGTTATAAACTCTGTATGTATTGCTATCATACGAAGTAAGCTCTGATACGTCTATATATTCGTCTGATGATGTTATTTCTTCTGATGAATCATCTCCGTCTGATAAATCTTCTATATCGCTTACTTTTATCGAATGTGTTTTTCCGATTGGGTTCATTTTATCCAAACTGTCCCAATTCATCACTTTTACTGTATATCCGTCTTTGGTTGCAGGCATTTTAAGTGTCAAAGTTTTTTCGGCTGTATTGTCTGTTTCAGTGACAACCTGCTTTAAAAGTCCGTCTTTATCGTATAGCGCACAGATTGCAACGCCCTCAAAACCTTTATCAATATCAACTAAAATTGAACCGTTCTTTATTGATGTACCTGTAATTTTTAACCTTTCCGTTTCAGGCTTTTCAAGATTTATAACTTGAGGTATATCGTCTTGTTTTTCACCTGTCACAAGTTGTGCCACACGAGTTGTTATTTGAGGTAAGATATAGTTTGAGAAATCTGTATAATAATGATTATAATCTTTCCACATACTCATAAGTGCCGTGGCTCTTTCCTGTGCTTTTGCTCTTGCCTCAATTTCGTTTTTTCCGCTTTGAATTGCAGTATTATATACTGTTCGTACATCATTTGTCATAACGTTATCTGCAATTTTTCCAATATCGACAAAGCCTATAATATTTGTATCGTTCGCTCTTTCGTTATATACTTCTCTGATTGCGGTATCATAACTGTTTGTTCTCATACCTTTGAACAATACATTATCTGCGTCATAAACCTTGTCTTGAGTTGAGCCGTAATTACCTGTCGGTGTGTAACTGCCCAATATTACCTTTGCGCCCATTGCTTTGATAGCGTCTATATAAATGTTATTATACTCTTTAAATTCATATTTTGTCGAAGATGTATCATTTGTTCCCATACCGCTTATCGAAACAACGTCACCCGGTTTAATACCGCATAGGACATTGTTAAGTAAACCTTCTGTATAATATGAACGGTGCTGACGTCCTGCTTGACCGCTGTTATAAAATGCACTTATAACATTTGATAGTTTCGGATAATCAGACAATGTATTATTAAGCGTATAAGCCCAACTTCCGTTTTGCTGTACCGTAGAATCGCCTATTGTCCACCATGCAGGCTTACTGTTTGCTGTGCGTTCTACTTTTTCAACTGTTAATGATGATAGTTTACCGTCACCCGAGAATGTAATATCGAGCACACCGTCACCGAATACCGCCGTTTTATATGTATCACTTTCTAATGTCTTTTTAGTTCTTTCAAAGCCTGTAAGTGACGAATTTACTCTTTCACACTTAATTGTACCCTCATAAACTGCCGTAATTTCATATACTTCACCTGCTGTCAAGTTAAGTTTAAAACCAAAATTCTGACCGCTCATATAGCTTTCACCGTCTGCACAAGTTCCGTCTATACCAAAGCCACGACTTTCCTTATATTCAGTTGAAGAAGTTACTGATGTATAACCGTCTTTTGCACTTGTTGTGAAATTGAATTTTAGATTATATACGTTTACCTTAACCGATTTTTCAAGCATTTTACCGTTTGAATCGGTTGATGTTGCTCTAACATAGATGTCTGTCGGCTTTGCAGATGATGATACTGTTAATGTACCGTCACTTGCGATTTTTATATCATTGCCTGTATATTCTGTTGTGTTATCTGAATTGTATAGTTTGTATGTTACAGTCTTGTCTGTCAATACTTCCGCATTTCCGTTTTTAACAACTGCCTCATATTTGTTACTGCTCGGTATTTGTGCACCGACAGGTGATTTTACAAACGCAATACTGTCATTTTTACCGATTAGTTTTACTGTCTTTGTTACAGACTTTCCGCCTAATGTCGCTTTAACAGATACGTCGCCGGCAGATGCCGTTGAGCTTACGACAAGATCTGCCGAATGCGAATCAGCGCTATCCGTTTCAACAGAAACACCATCTGCAAATTCATCGTCAATCTTCCATTCAGCTGTACCGAATGCAATATTACCGTCTGTCATATTTGCAGATACTGTCATAGGCACTTTTACACTGTCGCTTGCAGGAATATTAACTGTATCCTGCCCATTTATTTTAAATGAATCTGTGTCAACCTGTGCCGATTGAATTTTAACATTATTTATATCTATAGAACTCGATTTATCTTTTGATAATGTAATTCTATAGTACTTGCCTGTTGTGTAATTTGCGTTGAAGTTTATCAATTCAGATTGCATTAACGGAGATTTGTCGTTATAATCGCCGTTTGAATCCAAGTTATATATCTTTGCTATACATTTTTTTACTGTCGGATCGGCTGTTACAACTATGTGATACCACTTATTCTTTTCACCTGCTCCGATTCCTGTACCGTTCAAGCTGAATTTTGAATCTGTGAAAGACAATTCAAAGCCAACTGATGTGCTTTCTGTCACGTTTCCGCCTATATAACCGACAGTTCCGTCTATGCCGAAACGCACATCTTGTTCAAAATTAGTTTGTGATGTAATCTGCCCTACATTATTGTTAATATATGATGAGTTTCCTGTAAGTTCGCGAGACAGACTCAAATATTTACCGCCATTATCTGATTTCAAAACAACATTACTCTTATCAGAGCCGTCTGTTGACCAACCGCCTGTTAAAATATCGTTTTGCGACGTTGTATATCCGACTAAACCGTTTTCGTAATTGTTGTAATCTACGGTATAACCGGCTTTTGGCAAGTATACATCAGAATTAGCCTCTGTATCAGCTAACAGTACCAACGGGCGTGACACTTTGGCTGTCTTGCCGTTATATGTAACTGTGGCAGTTACCATGCCGTAATAGTTAGCCGATGTATTCTTTAGTTTAAAATTGACTGAACTTTGATTTGCACTGTTTACCGTTACACTTCCGTAACTGTCACAATACACCTGTGTTCCCGGGAAAGTTCCGCTTTCACCTGTCGGCTTGCCGCCAAGTGTTCTGAAACCGTCAAACTGCCAATCAATTTTATAATCTTTTACCCTTGAATCAGGATTTGTTACTATACTTGTTCCTCTTTCACCGACAATCTTCAATGAAATTTCATTGTCACCATATGTATCGGAATCAGGTCCCATAGTAAGCATATTGTCTGTCGGGAATGAATTAAATTCTACCGTTGCAATATTTTCAATATAGTCTTGTGATATTTGTGCTGTGATTGTTGTATCTTTTGTAATTTGATATTTGTTTAAATCGTCAGAGCTTAATAGTTGACCGTCAACACTCCACCCCTCAAAATACTTGCCGTATGCCGACATATCCGGTATGTTTACAACACTTTCACCGTCACAGACATACTGTGAAAATTCATCAATGCTGTTATTTATTTTTACTGTATGGAATACTTCGCTTAAATCCGAATCAAGTGCTTTTGAAATTTTGATATTGTCAATGCAAGTATCAATTCCGCTTGACGGTGCCAATAGTGCAAGACAGCTAAATGATGTTATATCATCTGACATATTTGTTCTTCCGCAATAAAATACCGTATTTCCGTCAAGTGACGTTATGTATGCCGTAGCCGTTTTATTTGTAAAATCGCCTATCACTTTTACATGAATCCAATCATCAGGTATTTCTTTTGTCAAAACAGTCGGCTGAGCATATCTGTCAAGCGAAAGTCCGCTGTCCGATACACTGTTATTTATAACAAATTTATTTAAGTCTGACGGTCTGTTCATTTTAAATGCATACTTTGCATTACTGTAACAACCGTGATTCATATATAGTGAACCTGTTTTTTCAAGAACTTCAAAATTAGAAACATTCGTTTTATAATTTGTTGTCTTTATATCTGCCTCAAGGACAAAATTATCCTTAATTTCAGTTATGCCTTTGTATGTTGAACGTGCAGTACCGCTTTTACCTGAAGTAACTGCAAGATATTTGTTTATTGTTTGATTGCTGTCACTTTTTAATTCTGCTGTTCCGGCAGGTGATTTCCAACCGTCAACGCTTGTACTGTTACCCGACGCTTTATCTCCGACCGTACAGTTTTCAAAATTCTCCTCATATAAGACTTCTCTCTCAACATCTGCTTTAGGTGTTGACTGTTGATTTGATGTTTGTATCGGATTTTCTGTTGGTGTTACAGTTTCTTCGGGAGTTTCAGTTGGTGTGAATGTAATATTTTGTAGATACGAAGTTCCTTTTCTGTAACCCAAATACATTGTTTCTCCTGCTTTCATATCATAATTACCATTTGAATAACCCTTATATGTGTTATCTATATATACACCTATATCCTTTCCCTCAAACGTTGCTTTTCCGTCTGACGGTGCAGTAAATGATACATAACTTCCATTGCTGTATGACGAATTGGCATTTGTAACCTTACTGCTCTTTAAGTAAACCTTTCCGTCTGCCGATACATATGTTCCTGCATACGTTAAAACTGCTTTTGTATAATCGTCAATATCGTATATATCATCAGCCGTTCCGTATGTTGTGTCTGCATTATCTTTGACAAGTGATGTAAAATCACACGAATATGTATTATCATTTTCTGCAAATGACGTTACAGAAAAAGCAGAAAACACTGGATATCATTCAGCAAAATTTCTCTGTGCTGCTCGATGCTCCTGAAATCAATTCAGACTTACTTCCGGCGTTTTCTTATGTTTTTTTGCCATAAGTGTTTCCAGTGTAATTCCACTCTGAATGTCTATTAGGATACGTAATTCATGAACCTCTGCTAATCAATTATATACATACCTTAAAATCGTTTTTATAACTTCATCAATCACAATCGGCTTTGACAAA
>OHAD01002403.1_pt1 | contig 14444 bp, 12 predicted proteins | sample 1577011 | NCBI WGS metagenome assembly OHAD01 (sample SAMEA3541510, study PRJEB24748) | human gut metagenome | biome: human gut; feature: human-associated habitat; material: faeces | place: China | collected 2012
TTTGCTACCAATATCACTAACCGATTAACTGAATTACGTACTCAATTAGAAGCTGGTCGCCATCGAGATGCCCGACGGCACGATCATCACCGGCAAGACCTCTTCCCTGCTCGGCGCGAGCTCGGCCTGCCTGCTCAACGCGCTCAAATACCTCGGCGGCATCCCGAAGGACGTCACGCTCATCTCGCCCGAGATCATCGAGCCGATCCAGCACCTGAAGGTTGAGCATCTGGGCAACCACAACCCGCGCCTGCACACCGACGAGGTGCTCGTGGCGCTGAGCATCTGCGCCGTGAATGACCCGACCGCCGAGATCGCCATGCAGCAGCTCGAAAAGCTCGCGCACTGCGAGGCGCACTCGTCCGTCATCCTCTCGCACGTGGACGAAAACGTGTTCAAAAAGCTCGAGGTGAACATCACGTTCGAGCCGCGCTTCCAGACCAAGAAGCTCTTTCACCGCTGAAATATCCGCGGGGACGGCCTGCGCCGTCCCCCGGTTTGCGATTTTTTCGCATTTTGAACAGGTTTTGCTTGACAAACACCGCGCAGGGATGGTATATTCGTAAAGCTGAATGTGGGACGACCTCTGCGGGTGTAGTTCAATGGTAGAACACCAGCCTTCCAAGCTGGATACGTGGGTTCGATTCCCATCACCCGCTTTTCCGTAGAAATACGGAGAGCCTTTTGAAAAGGGGATATTAAAATGAGTCTGTAGCTCAGCTGGATAGAGCAACGGCCTTCTAAGCCGTAGGTCGAGGGTTCGAATCCCCCCAGGCTCGTTATGGTGGGTATGGTGCAGTTGGTTAGCGCGCCAGATTGTGGTTCTGGATATCGTGGGTTCGAGTCCCACTACCCACCCTTTTCTTTTATAATTCAAACTGGCATGCAGTGTCAGAAATAAAGTCTTTAATGGGCTATCGCCAAGCGGTAAGGCACAGGACTTTGACTCCTGCATTCGCTGGTTCGAATCCAGCTAGCCCAGCTAGGGTTAGCAAATAAATAACTCATATAATTATGGGCCACTAGCTCAGATGGTAGAGCACTTGACTTTTAATCAAGTTGTCTGGGGTTCGATTCCCCAGTGGCTCACTGAAAGATGTAAGATTTTTCTTACATCTTTTTTTTTCGTCTAAATATGGTATAATTTACGTAAGATATTTGGACGAGGAGGGCACGATTATGAAACAAATTATAATTTCTGTAGGTAGAGAATTCGGCAGCGGAGGACATATTGTGGCTCAGAAAATAGCAGAGCATTATGACATTCCAATTTTTAACAAGGAATTATTGGAGGAGATGGCAAGAAAGGAAGGATATAGTGAGAAGGCGTTGGAGAAATACGATGAAAAGCCTGTAAACTTCGGATTTATGCCATTGCCATATGCAGGCGGAAATATTCCAATAGAGCAGGAGATTGCAATGAAGCAGTTTGAGTTTATTAAGAACAAGGCTGATGCAGGAGAGTCTTTTGTAATTGTTGGAAGATGTGCAGATGAGATTCTAGCTTACAATCCTAATCTTGTAAGTGTTTTTATAACAGGTGACCGTGAAAGTAAAATAGCAAGAGTTATGGACAGGGAAGGCTTAGACAGAAAGCAGGCAATAAACAAGATGAAGCGAATGGACAAAATTAGAAAGACATATCATAATTTTTATTGCAGAAATAAATGGGGCGATTCACGTGGATATGACATTTGTATTAATACAGGAAAGACAGATTTTGATACAGCAAAAAATATGGTTGTGGAGTGCGTGGATAAGTTGAAAGAGAGAAGTGAGTAAAGAGCCGGGAAAAGACGTAAAGGTAATTGCCCTATGGAAGTGAGATTAAACTTCTGTGGGGCAGTTTTTATGTAGAGAGTTGTTGAAATGAACAAATTAGATTATAGAGAAAATAGGAAGGCTTTTAGAATGGCAGGGGGATGGCTTGTGATTAGGTGAAATTATATAAGGCTGTGCTATGGGAGAGAAAAATACAACAAAAAAGCCGAATCCTTAACAAGATTCGACTTTTAAAAAACTACTGCGGGTGACAGGACTTGAACCTGCACGTCGGGGACACTAGAACCTAAATCTAGCGCGTCTGCCAATTCCGCCACACCCGCGTGGGCGTCTCGAAAACGCTACCGTCATATATTACCAAAAGACCAATATAAAATCAAGTACTTTTTTAGGCTATTAAAAGTTCATTTAACTTTTAATAGCCCTTATTGATTTTGCATAATAATTTACTTTCCAAGACAGCAGTCAATCTGGCTTAGATAACTGTTATGAAAACGTCCGTCATGTGTAACATCTTTTCCAAACCATTCAGGCGGATTAAAGCTATTGGCTTCATCAATTGAGGAAAACTCAACTTCCACAAGAGTCATATTTGTAAACTTACCTTCGAAAATGTCAAGTTCAGCGGTAAGGCCATTGTGAATTGGAATATAATATCGTGTTTTTGTAATGATGTTTCCGTCAGCTTTTGTTAAAAGATGATTGTAACTTTTTTCGTTTAATGGCAAATTGTATTCTTCCCGTGCCATCATTCCCCCACCTTTGTATGTGAGAAAGTATTCATTATCTTGCTTCCTGATTCGAACGACAGGAGCGGTGTTAAGGTATGCCTGTTCAATCTTGTGATGCTTGTACTGGGCAAGGTTTTCAGGCAGAGTCTTTGGAATGTATTTTCTTTCAATTTCCATAAGATAATCAGTCCTTTCTTAAATAGCAGATAATAGTTTTTATTATCTAAAAAAAGTTTATTCAGTTACTATAATAATCATTTTAGAGTGGTTTTACTGTGATTGCAACATACAACTTATAAATAAATAAAAAAATTTTTACAACTTGGACATAATATGGACCTATGTTATAATTATCATTAGTTTTGTAATTGTATAAGGAGGCAAAAAATGAAGACAGTTTATGCGTTTCTTGCAGATGGAATGGAAGAAGTGGAAGCTTTAATGGTAATTGACCTTTTAAGAAGAACTAAGAAGCTGAATGTGGTTACAGTTTCAATTAAGGATGAGTTACTGGTGAAAAGTTCACATAATATTAAATTGTATGCTGACAAAAATATTAATGAAATAGACTTTAGTAGTGGAGATTGCATTTTCCTTCCAGGTGGGATGCCTGGAACTACTAATTTAGGAGCATGTGAAAAGCTTGCTGATGAGATAGTAGAATATAACAATCAGGGAAAATTACTTGCAGCTATTTGTGCGGCACCTACAGTTTTTAGTAATTTAGGTTTGCTTAAAGATAAGAATGCTACAAGCTATCCTTCTTTTGAGGATCAGATGGAATGTAATAACTATGGCGGGGGAGTAGTAAGAGATGGCAATTTCATAACAGGTAAAGGACTTGGCGTTGCCCTTGAAATGGGACTTGAAATTATTAGTTATTTAGTTGATGAAGAAACAGCAGGTGAAGTCGCAAAGGCTATACAATATGATGGAGTAAAATAGTTTTAAGAAAAATAGTGACAATATAAATTATTCGTGTTATAATTATTTACTGCGTCATAGGGGGTACTATGCCCTGACGTACAAAGCAGAGTGAATTAAATGGGCTTAACTCAGACCCGTTTGTATATTAAGGAGGAAATATTAGAATGAGTTTACAGGTAGAAAAGTTAGAAAATAACACAGCAAAGCTTACAATTGAAGTACCAGCTGAAGAATTAGATAAGGCTATTCAGAAAGCTTACCAGAAGAACAAGAACAAATTTAATGTTCCTGGATTCAGAAAAGGTAAAGTTCCTTATGCTATGATCGAAAAGATGTATGGTGCAGGCGTATTTTACGAAGAAGCAGCAAATGACTTAATTCCGGAAGCTTATGCTAATGCAGCAGCTGAAAGTGAATTAGAAATCGTTGCTCGTCCTGAAATCAGTGTTACACAGATTGAAAAAGGCAAACCATTTGTTTTTGAAGCAGAAGTAACATTAAAGCCTGAAGTTAAGCTTGGCGAATATAAAGGAATCAAGGTTGAAAAGGCAGATACAAAAGTAACAGCTAAAGAAGTTAACGCAGAACTTGATAAGATTAAAGAACAGAATGCAAGACTTGTAGCAGCAGATGATAAGGCTATTGAAGAAGGTGATCAGGCAACTATCGATTTCGAAGGTTTCGTAGATGGTGTTGCATTTGAAGGTGGAAAGGGAGAAGATTATCCATTAACAATTGGATCACATTCATTTATTGATACATTTGAAGACCAGCTTGTTGGTAAGAAGGTTGGAGAAGAAGTTGAAGTTAACGTTACATTCCCTGAAGAATATCAGGCAAAAGAACTTGCAGGAAAGCCAGCAATGTTCAAAGTAACAATTAAGGAAATCAAAGTTAAGGAATATCCAAAGGTAGATGATGAATTTGCTCAGGAAGTTTCAGAATTTGATACATTAGCTGAATACAAGGCTGACATTAAGAAAGATCTTGTAGCTAAGAAGAAGGAAGCTGCAGCAGCAGAAAAAGAAAGCAAAGTAATCGAAGAAATCGTTAAGAATTCAGAAATGGACATTCCTGAAAAGATGATCGAAGCACAGGCTCAGCAGATGGTTGAAGAATTTGCTCAGAACATTGCTATGCAGGGTATTTCATTTGACCAGTATATGCAGTTTACAGGTTCAACTGTAGAACAGTTATTAGAACAGGTTAAGCCACAGGCTAAGGCTAGAATCGAATCAAGCTTAGTTCTTGAAGAAGTAGTTAAGGCTGAAAAGATTGAAGCTACAGATGAAGAATTTGAAAAAGAGTTAGAAGATATGGCTTCAAGATATCAGATGGAAAAGGAAAAGGTTGCAGAGTTATTGTCAGACGATGATAAGAAGAACCTTAGAAATGACATTTGCTTAAAAAAGGCTGCTAAGTTTGTAACTTCTAAAGCAAAATAGTTTTAAGTTATATTAGGAGGTATTGAATATGGCATTAGTACCTTATGTCATTGAACAGAATTCAAGAGGAGAACGTTCATACGACATTTATTCAAGATTATTAAAAGACAGAATTATATTTTTAGGTGAAGAGATTAATGATGCAGTTGCAAGTACAGTTGTAGCACAGTTGTTATTCCTTGAATCTGAGGATCCGGGAAAGGATATACATATGTATATCAACAGCCCTGGAGGATCAGTTACAGCAGGTATGGCAATTTATGATACAATGAACTATGTAAAGTGTGATGTGTCAACAACTTGTATCGGAATGGCTGCCAGCATGGGTGCATTCCTTTTATCAAGCGGTGCAAAAGGAAAAAGATACGCATTACCTAATGCAGAAGTTATGATTCATCAGCCATTAGGTGGCGCTCAGGGACAGGCAACTGAAATTCAGATTGCAGCAGAGCACATCTTAAAGACAAAGAAGAAATTAAATCAGATTCTTGCAGATAATGCAGGAAAACCGGTTGAGGAAGTAGAAAAAGACACTGACAGAGATAACTGGTTATCAGCAGATGAAGCAAAGGAATATGGATTAATTGACGAAGTAATTAAGGACAGATAAAATAATTTTCCAGAAGATAAGGCACCGCATTTGTGGTGTCTTATTGTCCTTTTATTTAATAAAAATCAAAGAAATGTTTTTTATTAAATAATTTTATATAAAAAGTTAAGGGGTATTTATGGCAAATATTAATAAAGAAAAGTTTAGCTGTTCTTTTTGTGGAAAGACAGAAGACCAGGTAAGAAGACTGATTGCCGGTCCTGACGGAGCTTTTATTTGTGATGAGTGTGTTGAAATATGCGCAGGAATTATTGAAGAAGAAGTTTATGGCGACAGAAACAATGTAGCAGAAGAAGAGATTAATTTACTTAAGCCAAAGGAAATTAAAGAGTTTTTGGATCAGTATGTTATTGGTCAGGATGCTGCAAAGAAGGTACTTTCGGTAGCAGTGTATAATCATTATAAGAGAGTTTTGGCAGGAAAAGATTTAGATGTTGAATTACAGAAATCTAATATTTTGTTATTAGGACCTACAGGTTCAGGCAAGACTTATCTTGCACAGACATTGGCAAAAATCTTAAATGTACCTTTTGCAATTGCGGATGCTACAACATTAACAGAGGCAGGATATGTAGGTGAAGACGTTGAAAACATTTTGTTAAAACTTATTCAGGCTGCTGACTATGATATTGAAAGAGCGCAGCATGGAATTATTTATATTGATGAAATTGACAAGATTACTAAGAAATCTGAGAATGTGTCTATTACAAGAGACGTTTCAGGTGAAGGCGTACAGCAGGCATTACTTAAAATATTAGAAGGAACAGAGGCAAGTGTTCCACCTCAGGGAGGAAGAAAACATCCTCAGCAGGAACTTATTCCTATTGATACAACTAATATTTTGTTTATATGCGGCGGTGCTTTTGATGGTCTTGGAAAGATTATTGAACGTAGATTGGATAAGGGTTCAATTGGATTTAATTCTCAGATTATAGAGAAAACAGACAAGAGTGAAGATGAATTATTTAAGCAGGTTATGCCTGAGGATCTTACTAAGTTTGGTTTGATTCCTGAATTTATAGGTAGAGTTCCTGTAACTGTTTCACTTGATTTCCTTGATGAAAAAGCATTGGAAAGAATTTTAACAGAGCCAAAGAATGCATTAATTAAACAGTACAAGAAGTTGTTTGAATTAGATGGTGTGGAACTTAAGTTTACAGACGAGGCAATTAATACTATTGCAAAGAAAGCAGTAGAAAGAAAAACAGGTGCCAGAGGTCTTAGAGCCATACTTGAAAATGCAGTTATGGATATTATGTACGAAACACCTTCAGATGAAACAATTAAGGAATGTATTGTTAATGAAGATGTTATTAACGGACTTGCAGATCCTGAATTAGTATATAATTCAGTAATTGGCAAGAAGAAAGCTAAGAAAAATAAAGACAAGACAGCATAATTAAGGAGTATACATGTCAGAAAATATATTAAAACTTCCTGTAATACCACTTCGTGGATTGACAGTATTACCGGGAACTACCGTTCATTTTGACATTAGCAGAAAGTCATCAATTAAGGCAGCTGAAACTGCCATGTTGGCTGGAAAGAACTTATTTGTTGTTACACAAAAAAACCCGGTGGAAGAAACACCGGGTTTTGACGGCATATATAATATTGGTACAGTTGTTGTAATTAAGCAGTTAAATAAGCTTCCGGACAATATTGTAAGAGTAATGGTAGAAGCCAAATCAAAAGGTCAGATTTTGGCATTTAATTTTGAAGAGGGCTATTTTCAGGGAAAAATTAATTTACTTGAAGAGAAAGAAAACAACTTGTCAGAAATCGAAGAAGAGGCCTTTGTCAGAGAACTTAAGGACACAATAAGAGATTATAATGATATAACTCACGAATTAAGTGCAAATGCACTAAGAAGTTTAATGCATATGAGCAGTCTTAAGAACTTAATGAGACAGCTTCTTATGAGAGTTAGAGTAAAGTACCAGCTTAAGCAGACATTTTTGGAAGAAGATGATGTTGTAAGCCAGTTTGGAACGATTATTTCTTTCCTTAAGGAAGAAAATGAGATTGCTCTTATTAGAACAGGAATTATTGATAAGGTTAAACAGCGACTTGACAAGAACCAGCGTGAACATATTTTGAGAGAACAGATGCAGGTTATCAGAGAGGAACTTGGTGACGATTTTATGTCAGAAGCCGAGGAGCTTGAAGAGAAAATACATAGTTTAAATGCTGACAAAGAAGTAAAGGAACAGCTTTTAAAGGAACTTTCAAGATATAAAGGCACAATGGGAAATGCGGCAGAGGCTAATGTGTTAAGAACTTACATTGACACAATGCTTGAAATGCCTTGGAACAATACAACTGAGGAAAATCCGGACTTGCAGAATGCTCAGGATATTCTTGACAGAGACCATTATGGACTTAAAAAGGTTAAGGATAGAATTTTGGAATTTTTGGCAGTTAGGGTTTTGACAGGTGCAAAGGGTGACAGTCCGATTATTTGTTTAATCGGACCTCCGGGTACAGGTAAAACATCTATTGCAAAATCAGTTGCAGAGGCGTTAAATAAGAAATATGTAAGAATAAGTCTTGGTGGGGTGGATGATGAATCAGAAATCAGAGGTCACAGAAAGACTTATGTTGGTGCCATGCCGGGAAGAATTGCAACAGGTCTTAAGCAGGCAGGAACAAATAATCCTTTAATGTTATTTGATGAAATAGATAAGCTTGGAAGAGGCGTTCACGGTGATCCTTCTTCAGCATTGCTTGAAGTAATGGATTCTGAGCAGAATTACAAGTTTAGGGATAATTACATAGAAGTACCAATTGATTTGTCAAAGGTTCTTTTTATTGCCACGGCAAATGATATTAATACAATTCCGGGACCTTTGCTTGACAGAATGGAAATTATTCCAATTGAGGGATATACTGAAAACGAGAAATTCCATATTGCAAAGGAGCATTTAATAGCTAAGGAATATGCGAAAAACGGTCTTAAGAAAAGTCAGTTAAATATTACTGATGAAGCAATTAAGACAGTAATTCAGAATTATACAAGAGAAGCCGGAGTAAGACAACTTGAAAGAGAGATTTCAGAGATTTGTCGTAAGGCAGCAAGAAATATAGTTCAGAAAGAAAAGAAACATTTAAAGGTTACATCAAAGAATATTGAAAAATACCTTGGTCGTAAAAAGTATGAAGCTGATATGGCAAATGAGAAGGACGATATTGGAATCGTAAGAGGTTTGGCGTGGACTGCAGTTGGCGGAACAACTCTTCAGATTGAAGTTAATACAATGCCGGGTAAAGGTGTTCTTAAGTTAACAGGTCAGTTAGGTGACGTAATGAAGGAATCGGCCCATATTGCATTAAGCTTTGTAAGAAGTATTGTTGCAGACTACGGTGTAGACAAGAAATTTTTTGAAGAAAATGATATTCATATCCATGTACCTGAAGGAGCGGTACCAAAGGATGGACCATCGGCGGGCATTACTATGGCAACGGCAATTCTTTCAGCTGTGGCAAAGATACCTGTAAAATGCTCAGTGGCAATGACAGGTGAAATTAATCTTCGTGGTAATGTTATGCCGATTGGAGGATTAAAAGAGAAACTTTTGGCAGCTAAGAATGCAGGCATAAAGATGGTTTTGGTCCCTAAAAAGAATAAGCCTGATGTGGAAGAAATATCAAAAGAGATTACTGATGGATTAGAAATAGTTTTTGTAGAAAAAATGGAACAGGTGCTTGAAAATGCACTGGTAGAACAGGAGCAAAAATGATAATAAAAAATGTAGAACTTGAAACAGTCTGTGGTATTACAAGTAAATTACCGGATAATCAACTATGTGAAATAGCTTTTGCAGGAAAATCTAATGTTGGAAAGTCATCATTAATTAACGGATTAGTGAACAGAAAGGCATTGGCAAGAACGTCATCACAGCCGGGAAAGACTCAGACTATAAATTTTTATAATGTAAATAAAGAATTATATTTTGTGGATTTGCCGGGATACGGATACGCAAATGTGTCTTTAAAAGTTAAGGAACAGTGGGGAAAAATGATTGAAAGATATCTTCACGAATCTCAGGTTTTGAAAGCTGTTTTCTTACTAATTGACATTAGACACGAGCCATCAGCTAACGATGTAAATATGTATCAGTGGATTTTGGCAAATGGTTATGAACCTATTATTATTGCCACAAAAGCTGACAAGATTAAGAGAAGCCAGTTGCAGAAGCAAATAAAAATGATTAAGACGGAATTAAATGTTGTACCGGGAACTAAAGTACTTACATTTTCAGCATTGACTAAACAGGGAAAAGATGAAATACTAGATCTTATAGAAGAAATAGTGGAGGAATAAAAATGGCACTTGAAGCTGAAACATTATACAAATTAATAATTATGCATATGTTAAATAAAGTTGAATTTCCACTTACTAACTCTCAGATTTCACAGTTTTTCTTAGAAAACGAATACACTAATTACTTTACTGTTCAAAAATCGTTAAGTGAGTTAATAGAGGATGGATTTGTTTTCTTAAATGTTAATAGAAATACTTCATATTATCATTTAACTTCAGAAGGAAGAGAAAGTCTTAAATTCTTCGAGAATAAGATTCCCAATCCAATAGTGGATGACGTGGATATGTTCCTTATGAATAATAAGTACGAGCTTAGAAATGAAGTGGGAACAGTGTCGGATTATTACAGAGCATCTAACGGCGACTATGTGGTTCACTGTCAGGTTAAAGAAGGGGACAGCACCCTTATTGAAGTAAACGTAGCAACACCTGACAAAGAAACAGCATCAAAGATGTGCGCCACATGGGAGGACAAGGACTGTAGTCAGGAAATTTATCAGTATGTAATTGATAAGTTAACTAATTAAAAAGAATACGTGATATATAAAAAGAACTGTGCAAAACAATAATTCTAAATATAGGAAAAATTGTTAAAGCACAGTTCTTTTTATATAGTGCTTTGGATAGGGGAGAAAGTTTTGAGATTTTTTGCTCTGAGTAAAAAATATGGGAGCGTTCATGCTTTGGGTCAGGTATACTATTTGCTTCGGGCAAAGGTGCTTCGGGGATGAGTATAATTGTTTATTTTGTAATGATTACGGAATGTGGGAATGAAAAAGTTGCACGTTCCGTAATTCATAGAATAAAGCTGGTTATTTTGGAAGATATTACGGATTCTGGAGAGTGAAATACTGTATAATCCGTAATGGCTTCAAGAAGTTACGTGTGAGATAGCGTTTCGGTTATACGACACGTAAATTCAGCCGAAAGTACAAGATAAGTTTCAATAAATTACGTGTGGTATAGCGTTTCGGTTATACTACACGTAATCGGTAGCAAAAATAGAAGAATAATTCAAAAAATTACGTGTGAGATAGCATTTTGGCGATATGACACGTAATGACTACCGGAACAGCAATAAGAATAAAAAACTGTGCGAAACAATAATTCCAAATATGGGAAATATCGCCAAAGCACAGTTTTTTTTATACATAAATTCTAAGTTTAATAGAAACTGAATATTATTGAATAGTATTAACTTAATTACTCGGATTGTTACGTGCTTCGCACTCCCACAATCTGACACTTTAATCTCACTTGATGTTATCTTTTACAGCTTTGCTTACAACATCTGCAACATCAGGGTTGAATGCTTCAGGAAGGATATTGTCTTCGTTAAGTTCGCTGTCAGGAACTAAAGAAGCAATTGCGTGTGCAGCAGCAAGTTTCATTTCTTCTGTAATCTGTTTTGCACGACCTTCTAATGCACCTTTGAAGATTCCAGGGAAGGCTACTACGTTGTTAACCTGGTTAGGAAAATCAGAACGTCCTGTACCAACAACTCTTGCACCGGCTTTCTTAGCAAGGTCAGGCATAATTTCAGGAGTTGGATTAGCCATGGCGAAAAGGATTGCATCTTTGTTCATTGAAGCAACCATTTCTTCTGAAACAATGTTAGGAGCAGAAACACCAATGAAAATATCAGCACTTTTCATTGCGTCAGCCAAAACACCGTTTTGACCTGAAAGGTTTGTAACTTCAGCCATTTCCTTCTGTGCCCAGTTAAGGTCTTTAATATCTTTTGAAAGGATTCCGTAAAGACCACAAATAGTAACATCTTTAAATCCATATTTAAGAAGTAATTTTGTAATGGCAATGCCGGCAGAACCGTCACCATTAACTACAACCTTACAATTTTCTTTTTCTTTGCCAACAACTTTAAGAGCGTTAATGATTCCTGCAAGAACAACGATTGCAGTACCATGCTGGTCATCGTGGAATACAGGAATGTCAAGAATCTCTTTAAGTCTGTTTTCGATTTCGAAACATCTTGGAGCAGAAATATCTTCAAGATTAATTCCGCCAAATCCGGGAGATATTCTTACAACAGTATCAACTATTTCATCAGGATCCTGAGTATCCAAACAAATAGGAACAGCGTTAACGTTTCCAAATTCTTTAAAAAGAACAGCTTTACCTTCCATAACAGGCATTGCAGCTTTTGCCCCGATATTTCCAAGACCGAGAACGGCGCTTCCGTCTGAAACAACTGCAACTGTATTGCCTTTCCATGTGTACTTGTAAACATCTTCAGGATTGTTTGCAATTTCAACACAAGGTTTTGCAACACCGGGAGTATATGCTAATGATAAATCTTCACGGGTTTTAACGTGGTATTTTGCTTCTGTGCTTAATTTTCCTTTTAAATCAGCATGCAACTTTAATGCTTTTTCGTCTGTTGTCATAATAAACCTCCAAATACTATATGTCTGCGCATAATACTAAAATAACTATTAGTATAATATGTCTGCGTACAATACTAATTAGCAATATATAAAGTGCAATGCCAATTAGTACAATATGTCCACGTATAAGCATAACATATTTTGAAAATTAACACTATCCTTTTTTTTGTAAGTGTGTTAAGATATAAGAACTGATTCGAAAGGGAATTCTCCCTAAAAATCCCAGAATATTGATGATATAAATAAGTTATGCAACAAAGAATTACAGAAACTACAAGATTTTATAACAATTGTGAAACAATATTATTTAATATTTAAGATATAGATGACGAAATGGCTTATGTTTAAAATTTGAAAGGAAAATTATGAGAGAAAGATTAAGTGCGTTACCTGTAAGTGAATTAAGGGAAATAGCAAAAGCAAACGGAATTAAAAGTGTAACTACACTTAGAAAGCAACAGTTAATTGATATGATTATTGAAACTGCTGAACGAAAAGATGCAGAATCTAATAGCGTGGAAAAATCCGGTGAAGAAGCAATAAAAGTATCTAAAAAAGAAATTTCAAAAGATGAAACAGTTGAGAAAACACGTCGTACAAGAAGAAAGACTGTAAGAACAAAGGAAACAAGTATAGCCGGAGATACAATTAAAGAAAGCACAGAGTATGAAAAAGACGGTTCAGAGCGTTCGAAAGAAAGTGCAGATAATGCAAAAGAAAGAATTGAGGACGCAAGAGAAAGAACAGAATATACAGAAAGAGAAAATCAGGATTTCAGATATGAAAGAGAAGAATCAGAAGGTGGAAGAAGAGAACATAGACGTGTAAGGGAGCACAAGCAGATTGTTCCTGACGAAAACGGTCCTGTTAAGACGGGTATTCTTGAAGTAATGCCTGATGGTTTTGGTTTTATTAGATGTGACAATTACCTTCCGGGAGATGATGATGTTTATGTTGCACCATCACAGATTAAAAGATTTCACTTGAAAACAGGTGATTTTGTAACGGGTCAGGTAAGGGAAAAAAGAGAAACTGAAAAGTTTGGTGCTTTGTATTATTTGCAGCAGGTTAATGGTGAGTCTCTTGACAAAGTAATGAGCCGACCTAATTTTGAGGACTTAACACCAATATTCCCTAATGAAAGATTACATCTTGAGACAGACGGACATAGCACAGCAATGAGAGTAGTTGATTTGGTAAGCCCCATTGGAAAGGGACAGCGTGGAATGATTGTTTCACCACCAAAAGCAGGTAAAACTACTTTGTTAAAGGAGACTGCAAGAGCGGTTCTTAAGAATAATCCTGAAATGGAAATGATTATTCTTTTAATAGATGAAAGACCTGAAGAAGTAACAGATATTAAAGAGGCAATAACAGGAGATAATGTGGAAGTCATTTATTCAACATTTGATGAGTTGCCTGAACATCATAAGCGTGTATCTGAAATGGTAATTGAGAGAGCTAAGAGATTAGTTGAACACGGAAAAGATGTTATTATCCTTCTTGACAGTATTACAAGACTTGCAAGAGCTTACAATATGACAGTTCCACCAAGTGGGAGAACTTTGTCAGGTGGTCTTGATCCGGCAGCACTTCACATGCCTAAGAGATTTTTCGGCGCTGCAAGAAATATGCGTGAAAAGGGCAGTCTGACCATTCTTGCAACAGCATTGGTAGATACAGGAAGCCGTATGGATGATGTGGTTTACGAGGAATTTAAGGGTACCGGCAACATGGAGATCTATCTGGACCGCCACCTGGCGGAAAAGCGCATCTTCCCGGCCATCGACCCTGTCGCCTCGGGCACCCGCAAGGAGGAGCTGCTGCTCGACCCGCAGGAGGCGCCGCTCATCTGGGCCGTGCGCCGCATCCTCGCGAACACGAACAGCACCGAACGCGCCATGGACATGCTGATCAAGTCGCTCAAGCAGACCGAGACGAACCAGGAGTTCCTCGTGCGCACGGCGAAGAAGGCCCAGCACACAAAGGCCGACGGCTCGCTGGAGTTCTAGGCGCGCCCATCCGTCATCCGGCCGACACCGTGCGCGCCGGTCGCGGTCTTATAATGGAAACCACCAGGGAACCGCATCCGTTGGGTGCGGTTCCCTGTCGCATACGGTAGTATGGTCAGACGCATGAACCAAGGAGGGACCATGTCTCAAGACAACAACTGGCAGCAGCAGGTGTGGCAGCAGCCTGTCGCGCCGCAGCAGCCTGTCG
>OHAD01002404.1_pt1 | contig 14444 bp, 10 predicted proteins | sample 1577011 | NCBI WGS metagenome assembly OHAD01 (sample SAMEA3541510, study PRJEB24748) | human gut metagenome | biome: human gut; feature: human-associated habitat; material: faeces | place: China | collected 2012
GAGCGAGACGCTCGGCATGAGCAGCGAGCTCACCGTGAGCGCGCACACGGCGCCTACGACGATGCGGCGCGTCACGCGGCGCCAGCTGCCGTGCGCGAGTCCTATGCGACGGCGAACGTCGGGTTCGGCAACATGGGTTCCGGCGGTAGTGTCATTGCGTTTGGGGGTCGTGAACAAGGCTGCCATGGTTGCTCCCGTTCTCAAAGGGCCTATACGGCTAGGTTCAGCGTATCTGCTGGATGTTGCCGGCGGTAGTGCCGTTTGGAGGGCAAAATGTCCAAAATCCGGAAGAGGAATAAGCTGCGCACCTACGCGTTGTCGGGCATTAATCACAAAGCGCGGAGCCGCCTGTTGCGACTCCGCTCGCGTGTGCACCATACGAGTGCAAACAGGAAACGCCACCGCCGGAGGGGGGGCTCGGCGGTGGCGTTGCTAAACGGTGCGCGGACTAGGCGGCTTTAAAAGTGTCGGTTCGTGTATGAAGGGCGTCTATGAGCGCTTGCGGCTCACCACGGCGCCCGCGGCGATGGCGGCTGTTCCCGCAAGGGCGGCTGCCACGATGGCTGCGCTCGAGGCGTCGCCGGTCGCTGCGAGTTTGCCGGCGATCTTGGCTCCCGTGGCTGCAACTGCAACGGTCTTGGTTGTCTTCGCGCTCTTAGACTTGGAACCCGGCTTGGTCTCGCCGGGCTTTTCCCCGGGTTTGGTCTCTTCGGGAGGCGCGATGACCGTGCTCTTGGCGACAGCTTCGTTATAGGGGGAGTCGATCACAGCGTCGCCCGTGCCGATGGTTTGACCCGCCTCGTAGACGATGCCGTCGCTGAGTTCTTCCTTGTTGCGATAGTCAATGACCTTGCCGCCTTCAGGCGTCTGGATGGTGGCTCCTTCGATTTCGATGGTGCCAATCGCCTTACCATCCGCGCTCATGGCAAGGGCGAAGATTGCCGCCGTGTCTCCCCCGGCCGTGACCTTGCTGCGGAGAATCGAAATGGTTGCGGGCGTGATGCCCTCCTTGGTCTGAGCAAAGATGCCGATGTTCATGCCTCGGGGCTGAGGGTTAGTTTCGCCATCCTGGCCTGCACTGTAGTGGTCGGGGCCGTCGCCGCCGGTCTCGGCATAGCGGGCTATGGCCTTGACAACGGAGTCGCTGATGTAGATATGGCCACCCGCTTCGCCGGAGTAGAAATTACTGGTGGAGATTGCAACCGAGAACCTGCCTTCTGCGAGCGCATCCACAGTCGAGCCGTTCTTGATGACGATGTCGTCCTCATCGGTGAAGAGTGCGCTGACTTCCCCGCCATCTGAGCTTGCGCGGGCCGTCACGGTCGCGCCATCGAGCGTGATGCCCTTGTAGACATAGATGCCATACCCAACGCCACTTGCGTTGAGGGAAGCGTTCGTGACCGTGAGGCTGTTTTTACCGTCGATGGCGGCGTCTTCCTCGGAACTTGCCTTGACCTGGCTGCCATCCGAGATCTCGATGTTGCCGTCGGCCCAAATCGCATTGTCTTTGATAAAGCTTGCCTCTACCTTGCCGCCGCCCTTTATGATGAGGTTCTCGTTAGCATCGATACCCTGATCCTCGGTGGCCTTGGCGGTGACGGTTCCGCTGTTGTCGATCGTGATGTTGCCGTCGGCCCTGATGCCATCCGAATCGCCCGTGGCGTTAACGTTTCCCGAGCCCTTGATGGTGACATCGCCCCCGGCATCGATGGCATCGTGCTCGGTGCTCGTGGCGTTGACAGTGCCAGCGCCGTCGATGTTGATGTTGCCGACGGAAGTGATGGCGTCACGAGAAGATGCCACGTTGAGCGTGCTGGACGCGTCGCCCTGAATATTAAGCTCGGCGTTCTCGTTCGCGCCATCCTTAATCTTGATGCCGCGGCCGTCGTCGTTAGTGACGGTGTTGTTGCCCTCGTAGCTCACGTTGAGCTTGCCCGCTGCCTCGATCGCACCGCCGTTGTAGCCGTTGAGCTTCATATCATCGGCGCCGTCCCATGACCAGGTGCCGGCGGCGTCTCCCGCGGGCCCCGCGGCCGCTTCGTGGCGGACGCCATCGACGTCCACCCACTCCGCCGCGAGCGAGACGCTCGGCATGAGCAGCGAGCTCACCGTGAGCGCGCACACGGCACCCACGACGATGCGGCGCGTCACGCGGCGCCAGCTGCTGTGCGCGAGTCCTATGCGACGGCGAACGTCGGGCTCGACAAAATGGGCTCCAGAGGTTTTGTCATTGCGCTTGGGGGTCGTGAACAAGGCGGCCATGGCTACTCCCATCCTCATAGGGCCTATGCGATTACGCCCAGCATATCTGCAGGATGTAGCCGGCGGTAGTGCCGTTTGGAGGGCAAAATGTCCAAAACTCGGGAAGCAATACATCGCGCGTCCGTGCGTTGCCTGGCTTTAAAAGAAAAGCGCGGAGCCGCTCGATGCGACTCCGCGCCTTGTTGTTTTGCTTTAGCAGACTATGCTGTTACGCTACGAAGAAGTAGACGAGGAAGGCAAGGGCTGCGATCCACATGAGCGGCTTGATCTTGGAGGCCTCGCCCTTAAAGAGCGCGACGATCACGTAGGCGATAAAGCCCAGGCCAATGCCGGCGGAGATGGAGTAGGTGAAGGGCACGCCGGCGACAATCATGAACGCCGGGAAGCCCTGCGACACGTCGGACCAGTCGATCTCGGAGGCCTCGCTCATCATGAGGTAGCCGACGTAGACCAGAGCACCGCAGGTGGCGGCACTGGAAACGATGGTGACGATGGGGGAGAAGAACGCGGCGAGAATGAACAGCACGCCGGTGGTGACGGAGGTGAGGCCCGTGCGACCACCGTCGGCAGCGCCAGAGGTGGACTCGACGAAGGTAGTGATGGAGGAGACGCCCATAAAGCCACCGGCAGCAGCGGCCACGGAGTCGACGACCAGGATGGGACGGATGTCCTCGACATTGCCGTCCTCGGTCAAGAACTCGCCCTGCTTGGCGACGGCCATCGCGGTGCCCATGGTGTCGAAGAAGTCGCTCATGAGCAGCGAGAAGGCAACGACGAGCAGCATCGGGTCGGTCAGGACCTTCACGATGGCAAGGTTGCCGTCGGCAGTGCTGGCAAACGGGGCGCCGAAGGTCGAGAAGTCGAGCGGTGCGATGAGGCCCTCGGGCGCATGGGTGACGCCCAGCGGGATTCCGGCGATAACGGCGACGATGATGCCGATGAGCAGCGAGCCCGGCACGTTGCGGGAAGCCAGGGCAACCGTCACGACGATGGAGATGATGCCGACGATAAAGGTGGGGGAGGCGATGTCGCCCAGGCCGACGAGCGTACCGGCGCCAGCGGTGATGATGCCGGCGTCGCACAGGCCGATCATGGCGATAAACAGGCCCAGACCCACCGAGATGGCGTGGCGCAGGACCACGGGGATGGCGTCCATGATGGCCTCGCGCAGGCCGCAAAGGACGAGCAGCAAGATGACGACGCCCTCGAGGAAGATAACGCTCATGGCCACGTGCCAGTCGCCGCCGCACATGGTGGTGGCGATGCCCGCAATCATGGCGTTGATGCCCAGACCCGACGCACAGGCGAGCGGGCGGTTGGCGAAGATGCCCATGCAGATGGTCATGATGCCGGCGCCCAGGCAGGTGGCGCAGGCGAGCGCTCCCGCATCGATGCCAGCGCCCGAGAGCACTGCGGGGTTGACGGCGATGATGTAGGCCATCGCCAGGAATGTTGTCAGTCCAGCGCGAAGTTCGGTCCCGATTGTGGACTTGCGCTCACTGACGTGAAAAAGTTCGTCCATGCATACCCTTTCCTTGTTCGGCCCCGAGTTTAGGCCGATTGACACGAACTCACTTACTATATCGTCTTTGTGAAGTTGGTGTTCCTCACATGTTGATGTTCGGCGGTTTGTAACGGACGGGCGGTATCTTTCGCATGAAATTGTGTAGGTACCGTATACTTAAGCGGTTACAACGACCCCTATGGAGGAACGTATGATTAAAGAGCTCTGCCGCGACGAGGCTATCCTGTCTCAGCGTTGCGAGGTTGCGACTGTCGAGGACGAATCGGTCGCTCAGGATCTGATTGATACCATCAAGTCGCTCGATGATGCCGGCTGCTTGGCCGCCAATCAGATTGGCGTTACCAAGAAGGTCTGCGTCTACCTGGACGATGCCGGCGAGCCCCACGTGCTCTACAACCCCCGTCTGGTGTTTGGCCTGGGCGCCAGCAAGATGGAGGAGAGCTGCCTGACGCACGAGGAGGTCACCAAGTCCACGCGCTACATCAAGTGCAAGGTTGCCTTTGACCAGATCGTCGACGGCAAGATGAAGGAGTGCCGCCGCGACTACGCGGGCTTTGAGGCACAAATGATCCAGCATATGATCGATCACTGCCAAGGTAAACTTGTCTAGGGTGACTACGGCACCGCACTTCGTCGTTTTTGGCCCGGGCGTGACATTCTTGTCATGTCCGGGCTTTTGTGTTTAGCGCCTTTTTGTTTGGTGACAATGAGCTTAGCAAGAACGTAAAGCTAGGAGGCGCTATGTGCACGAGCATTCGATTTACCGATAATTCTGGCCACATGTATCTAGGCCGCAACCTCGACTGGAGCTTTGACTACGGTCAACAGGTTCGCGTGATGCCGCGCGGGTTTCATATTCCGTATTCGTTTATCGACGACGCGACAGCGGCACACGCGGTGATCGGTATGTGCATCGATTACAAGAACTACCCTATGTTTTTCGACTGTGGTAACGATGCGGGTCTGGCTGTGGCGGGGCTCAACTTTCCCGGCTATGCCGAGTATGCCGAGGGCCCGGTTGATGGAAAGACCAATATCGCGGCCTATGAGTTTCCCCTGTGGGTGGCAGCGACGTTCTCGACGGTCGACAAGGTCGAGGCTGCGCTGCGCGATACGGTGATTGTCGCCAAATCTGCAGGAGAGGGGCTGGGCGTGTCGCTGCTCCATTGGATTATCGGCGACAGCCAGCGCAGCATCGTGGTCGAGATGATGGCTGACGGCCTGCATGTATACGACGATCCGGTCGACACCCTTGCCAACCAGCCGACCTTCCCGTGGCACATGGAAAACCTGCGCACCTATATCACCGCCACAAGCGATTTTCCGCAGACGGCGACATGGCGTGGCGCCGAGCTTAAGCCCTATGGAGCCGGTGCCGGCATGCGCGGCATTCCGGGCGATTGCTATTCGCCGAGCCGTTTTGTAAAGGCGGCGTACCTCAATGCCAATTACCCGCAAAAGGAGAGCGAGACCGAAAACGTCGTTCGCATGTTCCGCTCGCTCGAGGGCGTGGTGATGATCGAGGGAGCGTCCAGGATGGGCGATGGCAAGTTCGAGAAGACTATCTACACCGGATGCTTTAGCGCGCGCACGGGCAATTATTACTACGCGATGTATGGGGATCCGTCGATTCGCTACGTGAGCCTGATGGATGCCGAGGGCGCGAGCCCCGATAGGCTCGTGGTTCCCGAGCCGCGCCGTTCGTAGCTCACTGGTCCGTTGCGACATAAAACGGCCTCGCACCTCTTATGAGATGCGAGGCCGTTGTCGTCAATGGCTGGTGGCGTGTTAGAAGTTGGCGTCGTTGAACTGGGTGCTCTCGAGTCCGTCGAGTTGCTGTTCGGGCGTATCTGCGACGCTCTCGAGCAGCTCAGTGGGATCGACGTTCATATTCTTACCGGCTTCGTTGCCGTTGACCAGGTCGTCCGAGAAGATGTCGACTTCCATTTCTTCGGCCTCTTCGATCTGAACCTCGAGCGGCACTTGGGTGCGCACGAGCTTAACGGCCGGGCGCATGCGGGCAAACAGCGGCACGTACTCGATGATGATGGCCGAGTTCTCGAGACCGTACCAGCGTGCCGGGCTTCCGCAGGCGCGGCGGACGGCGTACTTGATGGCCATCACGCGGTGGTCATTGCGGTTGATGTCCGTTTCGGGGGCGAGCATCTTGCGCAGCATACAAAAACGGAAGTCGCCCACGTTGCCGCGCGCCTCGTAGATGGAGTAGGTGTGATGCTGCGGCGGCAGCTCACCCGATGCCATCAAGTCGCCAACGATTTGGCGCAGGTAGGCATTAATGCGCTGGTTGACCTTAAAGCCCAAGTCCAGGCGCACGCGGAACAAAAAGTCCGTGCCAAAGGTCTCGACGGAATACTCGTGCGTATAGGGCTCGTCGGTAACGTGCACGTTGATGAACCAGTATGCCTTGGCGCGCTTGGGATGCTTATCCAAGATGGAATAGAGCACGTCGCGGTCGAGCGTGAGCGGGTCGGGGCTGTTGGTGAGGAACACCAGATTGTCGGCGAGCACGGGGTAGGTCTCGTCGTTGCGCAGGCGGTTGAGCTGGTCAATGTACTTGGAGACGGGCAGCAGGATCGTCTGCGTGCGCTCGATGGCGGTGCCGCGGCGCCACACGTACATAAGGCCAAACAGCAGCGAGGCCAAGAAGATCATTACGTAGCCGCCGTCAAAGAACATGGTGAGGCACGAGGCGAAGAAGCACAGCTCAATGGCACCGAAGAGCAGGGCGAAGACGCAGGCGCCCAGCTTGTGCTTGAGGATGCCGGCGATATAGCTCGTCAGCAGCGTGGTGGTCATAAGCATGGTCACGGTAATGGCGAGGCCATAGGCGCTCTCCATGCGCTCGGAGTTCTGGAACAGCAGCACAATGAAGATGCAGCCGACCCACATGATGTTGTTGACGAGTGGAATATAGAGCTGACCCTTGGTGTCGCTGGGGTAGTGGATGCGCAGGTGCGGCATGAGATTGAGACGGGTTGCCTCGGATACCAGCGAGAACGAGCCGGTGATGAGCGCCTGCGAGGCGATGATGGCCGCTACGGCCGAAAGCACGATGGCAAAGGGGCGCAGGGGCTCGGGGAGCATCATATAGAACGGGTTGACGATATCCATCGCAAGCATCTGGGGGTTGGAGTTATTGGCGAGCAGCCAAGCTCCCTGACCCAGATAGTTGAGGATAAGGGCCGCCTTAACAAACGGCCAGGATGCATAGATGTTTGCCTTGCCCACGTGACCCATGTCCGAATAGAGCGCCTCGGCACCGGTTGTCGATAGGAAGACAAAGCCGAGCACCATAATGCCCGAGTGGTTGATGGGCGAGAACAGAAACATGATGCCGCGGATGGGGTTGAGCGCGCGTAGGATGGACAGGTTGCCGAGCATGTTGAACAGGCCAGCGCCTGCCAAGAACAGGAACCATAGTGTCATGAGCGGGCCGAACAGCTTGCCGATCGACGAGGTGCCGGCGCGCTGCATGGCAAACAGCCCGCAGATAATGATGATGGTAATAATGATGACGTTGGTTTGCCCGTCACCCAAAAGCGCGTGACCCCACTCGATGGTGCGCAGGCCCTCAATGGCCGTGGTGACCGTGACCGCGGGGGTGAGGATGCCGTCGGCGAGCAGCGCCGCGCCGCCGATCATGGCGGGAAGGATCAGCCACGGTGCCACCTTGCGCACGAGACTGAACAGGGCGAAGATGCCGCCTTCGTTGTGGTTATCGGCCTTCATGGCGATTACCACGTATTTGACCGTGGTCACGAGCGTCATGGTCCAGATGACGAGCGAAAGTGCGCCCAGAATCATATCCTCGCTGACGGTGCCGATGCCGCCGTTGTTGGCGACGATCGATTTCATGGTGTACATAGGGCTCGTGCCGATGTCGCCATAGACGACGCCGAGCGTTACGAGCAGCATGCCAGCGGAGAGGGGGATGGCTCCGTGCCCGCCTTGCCCGCGCTGGTCTTGGAGGTTTGCCTCCAGTTTGTTGTGTGCCACGAGGACTCCCTTAGACATCCGGTTATCTGTCTAGGACAAAAACTTTATGCCGTCTTTATACATACAAGAGCAGTTTGGCACATCGGGTTATTTTAGACAATAATCCTCAGCTGGGGATTATTTATCTACGCAGGTAGCATTTCAAAGCAGGGGCTTTTAAGCACGTGCTATCTGGGCGATGCCAGCCTTGGCGTTTGCGCGTTTGCCGGCGAGTTCGCAAAAAATCGCGCCGCCGATGATAAGCGCGGCGCCCATCAGGCGGACCGGTGTTATGGCTTCACCCAAAAGGGCGGCCGAGAACACGACCGCCGAAAGCGGCTCGAGGTAGCCGACGACGGCGACGGTCTGGACGGGCAGCTTGGCGACGGCGCTAAAGTAGAGCAGGCAACCAATGCCGGTGTTGACGACGCCGAGCATAGCGACGGCGCGCCAATCAATACTGGCGGCGACGCCGGCGGACAGGAATGAGGGAGCGCCCTGCGTGATGAGCGTGAGGGCCAGCGCGGTCACAAAGGCGGCGCTCACCTGGAGCGTGGAGTTCTCGAGGCCTTCGATGTGTGGCGCACCCTTGCTAGCGATGACCATCAATGCGTAGCAGAAGGCCGAGACGATGCCGCAGGCAATACCCGCAATGGGCATATTGCCGCCTAGACCTTGTGCCGCAATGAGAAAAGCACCGCAGGCGACGGCGATAAAGCCGGCGATTTTGCTGCCGGTCAGCTTTTCGCCAAAAATGAGCGGGGAGAGGGCCATAACGATGATGGGGCCACAGTAATACAACAGCGAGGAGATACCAACGCCGATCGTCTGATAGGCGCGGAACAGGAAAATCCAGCTGGCGCCCAGCGCAGCGCCCGAGACGATGAGCGCTGCGGCCTCGCGGGGGCGAGACGGAGCCTGCAGGTTATGGCGCTTGGTTATGAAGAGGATGGCGGCAAGGGTGAGAGCGCCCAAAAACGTGCGCAACAGTACGATATCGGAGCTCGGCAGCGCGATGGCAGCGGCGATGATGCCGTTGGAGCCAAACAATAGCAATGCTGCTAAGTACGTAAACAATCCGTTGTTCATGTGCTGACATCCCCTCTATATCCGAGCATGTTCACTATGGGTGAACTGGCTTTAGAAGAAAAGCGAATATAATGCATGGATAACATGACAAAAACTCATGTAAAGGTGGAGGGGTGCCGTGGAAACGAATATTCAAAAGATGCAGGTGCTGCTCGAGACGGTGCGTGCCGGCAGTTTTACGCGCGCCGCCGAGCGGCTGAGCTATTCGCAGTCGGGCGTGAGCCGCATGGTGGGCGACCTTGAGACCGATTGGGGTTTTAAGGTGCTCGACCGCAGCCGCGAGGGTGTGGTGCTTTCTGCCGATGGGCGGCAGATCATGCCGGCGGTTGAGGCGCTCTGCGAGGAGTTTGGCCGCCTGCAGCGACACGTGGACGAGATGCGTGGGCTCATGCGCGGCAAGATCTGCATTGGTACGTTTTCGAGTGTGGCGACCCACGTGCTGCCACCGGTCATTGCGCGTTTTCGCGCCGATCACCCGGACGTCGATTATGAGTTGCTGATGGGCGATTACTCAGAGATTGAACAATGGGTGGCGGAGGGGCGCTGCGACCTGGGCTTTATCCCGCGTGAGCCCCGAGAAAACGGCATGGCATCACGGTCTTTAGTGTGTGATGAGCTGATGGCGGTGGTGCCGACAGATTCGTTGCTTGCCACGGCGGAGTTCGTCTCTCTTACCGATTTGGCAAGAGAGCAGTTTATTCTGCTGGAACGGGGTACCGATGATGAGATTACGCCGCTATTCCGTCGGGCGGGGCTGGCGGTGCGCTCAAAACTGTCGACTTGGGATGACTATGCGATTATGGCTATGGTCGAGGATGGCCTGGGCGTGAGCATTCTTCCCGCGCTCATCTTGCGTCGCTGCCAGTTCGATGTTGCTGTGCGTCCGCTCGAAGGGCATCCCCATCGGCAGATCAACGCCATATATCGAACGGCCGATGTTTCGCTTGCCGCCGCTCGTTTCCTCGAATACCTCTAAATGCGTGCACGTCGTTATCGCCTTGGGATAAATCTCGAGGTCTTGCTCATTTTATTTTTGAAATTGAACTTTTCGAAATAGCACGGCGTTATACTGCTGCCTAAATTGAACTCAGGTTCAATTCGTGTTGTATAAATTGAACTTTGCCAGCAAGGAGGTTCTAGTGGCCCAAGAGACGTTTAGCGATCGTCTGCGACAGGCTATGTCCGATCGCGACGTTCGCCAGTCGGACGTGATCCGCGCATCGGAGATGCTCGGCAAAAAACTCGGCAAGAGTCAGATGAGCCAATATGTGAGCGGCAAGACGATTCCGCGGCGCGATGTGGCTGAGCTGCTCGCCCGTATTTTGGAGGTCGATGTTACTTGGCTGCTTGCCGGCGACGCCGATCAAGGCGAGGCATCATCACCCCGCAACGATTCCAAGCCCGAACCCCATCCCTCAGCTCAAATTGCAAGGAGCACCACCATGCGTACTTTTTCTAAATCCACCAAGCTCGATAACGTCCTGTATGACGTGCGCGGTCCCGTCGTCGACGAGGCCGCCCGTATGGAGGACGAGGGCGAGCGCATCCTCAAGCTCAATATCGGCAACCCGGCGCCCTTCGGTTTCCGCACGCCCGACGAGGTCATCAAGGACATGCGCCAGCAGCTGCCCGACTGCGAAGGCTATTCCAACTCGCGTGGCCTGTTCTCCGCGCGCAAGGCGATCATGCAGTATTCGCAGATCAAGGGCTTGCCCAACGTTCAGATGGAGCATATCTACACGGGCAACGGCGTGTCCGAGCTCATTCAGCTTTCGATGAACGCGCTGCTCGACAATGGCGACGAGATTCTGATCCCCAGCCCCGACTATCCGCTCTGGACGGCGTGCGCAACCCTTGCCGGCGGTCATCCCGTGCACTATCTGTGCGATGAGCAGGCGGATTGGTATCCCGACCTGGAGGATATGGAGTCCAAGATCACGAGCGCGACCAAAGCCCTCGTCATCATCAACCCCAACAACCCCACGGGTTCCGTCTATCCGCGCGAGGTGCTCGAGGGCATCGTCGAGGTTGCACGCAGGCATCAGCTGATGATCTTTGCTGATGAGATCTACGACCGCCTGTGCATGGACGGCTACGAGCACGTCTCGATTGCCTCGCTCGCTCCCGATCTGCCCTGCGTCACCTTTAGCGGTCTGTCCAAGTCGCACATGATCGCGGGCTATCGTATTGGCTGGATGGTGCTTTCGGGCAACCAGCGCTGCATGAGCGACTTCATCATGGGCATCAACATGCTCTCCAACATGCGCCTGTGCTCCAACGTGCCGGCTCAGTCGATCGTTCAGACGGCGCTCGGTGGCCATCAGTCCGTCAACGACTACATCCGCCCCGGCGGCCGTGTCTACGAGCAGCGCAACTTTGTGTATGAGGCGCTCAACAAGATTGACGGCATCTCGGTGGTTAAGCCGCGTGCGGCGTTCTACATCTTCCCCAAGATGGATGTGAAGAAGTTCAACATTACCGATGACGAGCAGTTCGCCCTTGACCTGCTGCACGAGAAGAAGATTCTGATCACGCGCGGCGGCGGCTTCAACTGGGCTGAGCCCGACCACTTCCGTATCGTGTACCTGCCGCGCATGGAAGTGCTCAAAGAGTCCCTCGAAGATCTCGCCGACTTCTTCGATCATTACCGCCAGAGCTAGTGGGATAGAAGTTCCGCACTATGAAAAGCTCCCTGCAGTTGTTTTGCTGCAGGGAGCTTTCTTGAATCGGCGGAACTAAATAACGATTCCGCAACAGTGGTCGATTTCGTGTTGGATGATCTCGGCGGTGTAGCCCGAGAAGTTTTTGATGCGGTGGACGAAATTCTCGTCCAAATACTCAACCTTAATGCGGCGATAGCGAGTACAGGGGCGCTCGCCGGAAAGCGAGAGACATCCTTCGCTCGTCTGATAGGAATTGACCTGCTCAAGAATTTGAGGGTTGTACATCAGCAGCGCCCTGTTGCCGTCCTTTACGCAGATGATGCGTTTGCGCACGCCAATCATGTTGGCGGCAAGGCCCACGCACTCGTGCTCATGCTCATGGAGCGTATCCAGGAGGTCCTGCCCGGTCGCGGCATCGTCGGGTCCCGCGTCTTCGGAAGGCAGGCGCAAAAAGAACTCGGATTTCATGATGGGCTTAATCATGGCGGGCTCCTCATGTCTCGTGCTTTCGTGGACTTTTAATAATAGCGCGGAAGGAAAGCTGCGCGTCAGCGTTACAATCTTTCAACGTTGGACCATGTTGTCGGATCCGTCGCGTGCGGCGTCTGACGTAAGTCTAGGGCTCATGCTCGCCCTGGACTGTTCCTCTGGGGCGATGCGACTGTCGTTCCAAGAGGAAGGAAATGCATGGGGAGCAAATCTCAGCAACAAGTTCAAGCAACGCCATCGGCCACTTCGGCGTTCCTCGTCGTAATGTATATTGCAGCCTTTGTCGCCGCGTTTAACGAGAACATCATTAACGTGGCACTGCACGATATCATGGCGGCCTTTTCGGTGAGTGCCACCACGGCGCAGTGGCTCGTTTCGGGATACATGATCGTGACGTCGATCTTTACGGCCATCATGGCCTTTCTGTCTGGTCGTTTCTCGACGCGCAAGCTGCTGTTTTTCGCATGCGGATGCATGGTCGCCGGAGAAGTTCTGTGCCTGGTCGCCCCGTCGTTTACCGTTTTGCTGCCAAGTCGTATTTTGCAGGCTGCGGGATCGGGCATCTTGTTTCCGCTCATGATGAATGTGGTGCTATCTTGTGCTCCGCGCGAGAAGCTCGGTCTGTATCTGAGCCTGGGCGGTGCCTGCATTACGCTAGGGCCGGCGTTTGGGCCCGTGATTAGTGGTCTTATGTGCACGTTGTTTGGCTGGAGGGCGGTGTTCGTAGTGCCGCTGGTGGGCGGTGTCGTGGTCGCCGCGGCGGCAGCAAAGCTCGTTCGGAATGTCGGAGAGCGCTCGAACACCACGCTTGATATTCTGTCGGTTGTTTTGCTCGCTGCCGGCATTACGGCGTTCGTGTATTCCGTAGGCGAGTTCTCGACCAATGTGATGGCCGGTATCGTGGCGCTTTTCGCCGCTGTTGTGGTGCTCGGCCTGTTTGCGGTTCGTCAGCTCAAGCTCGAGCATCCGGTGCTTAACGTGCGTCCCATGGCGAGCGTTCGTTTTTGGCCTGCATGCCTGCTTGTGGTGGTGTCGATGATGACGACGTTCTCGATGAGCGTTTTGTTGCCACTCTATTTTGAGGGCGCATACGGCATGACCGCACTTGTCGCGGGTTTGCTCATTTTGCCGGCGATCGCCTGCAACGCCGTGACCTCGATTGTGGGCGGACGCGTGATGGATGCCCGTGGTGCGTGGCCGCTGCTGCCGGTCGGCTTTGCCCTGATCGCTGTGGGGCAGACGGCAATCTCGATGACCGCGGCAAGCATGAACATCGGCGTTGTCGTGCTGCTGACCGTTGTGGTGTATGCCGGCGTCGGTTTGGTACTGAGCCCCTCGCAGACCGCCGGTTTGGAGACGCTTCCCGCCGCTGAGCATCCTCACGGAACGGCATTGCTTAACACGTGGAACATGATTGCCGCGTCGTTTGGTCCGTCGCTGTTTATCGGCCTGCTTTCGAGTTCTGCGGTGGCTGCTGGCGCCGCAGGCGTTGCGTCGGACGTTGCCCAGGCGATAGGATTTGCAGCCGCCGTGCGCGTGGCGGCCGTGATTGCCGTTGTCGGGTTCGCGGTGTCGCTGGTGTACGCTCGCCGCGAGTCGCACATGTCGCATTAATGTGTGCACATAGATTCTGCAGCTAGATTGGATGGCGACACCATAAACTAATGGACGTTTTGCCGAGAGGCATGAATGTATAAAGCGCAAAGAGTGCGCGACGGGCCCCGCGAATGGGGCGATGATGCCCGAGAGGGCCAAGAAGGAGTCTCATGTCTGAGAACGAAGAGATCATGAACGAGACCGAGAACGAGACCATGGCTGCCGAGGTCGAGGCAGTCGAGACCGTGGAGACCGAAGCTGCTGAGGTTGAGGCTGCTGACGAGGTTTCCGCCGAGGAGGCCGAGGTTGTCGAGGCCGCCGCTGATTACGATGACGAAGAGCTGATGGACAAGATGCAGAAGGCCGCCCGCCTGCTGCGCAGCCGTCGCTTTGCTATTTCCAAGGAGGAGGAGGCCAAGGCCGAGCGCATGGCGAACATCGAGCGCGCCATCAAGCTTCTTGACCTCAAGCCCAAGATGGAGCAGAAGGAAATGTCCGACCTGCTGGGCATGCGCCTTCGTGAGCTCGATGGCCTGATGGCCGAGGCCGAGGCTGCCGATCTGGTCGGCCGCATCGACGACGCCGAGGGCGATATGCGCAAGATCGTTGTCTTCGCTGCCGAGGATGCCGCTGAGGGCCTGACCGAGCTTGCCAACAAGAAGGAGAAGCTCCTGCCCGAGCTTTCTTACGAGGAGGCCACCGAGCTGATGGCCGCTCTCGATAAGGTTATCGCTCCGCTCGTCGCCATGGGCCTGGACGAGGACCGCGGTCCTCGCGGCGGCCGTGACGAGCGCGGTGGCCGTGGCGGCGACCGTGGCGGTCGC
>OHAD01002431.1_pt1 | contig 14301 bp, 13 predicted proteins | sample 1577011 | NCBI WGS metagenome assembly OHAD01 (sample SAMEA3541510, study PRJEB24748) | human gut metagenome | biome: human gut; feature: human-associated habitat; material: faeces | place: China | collected 2012
TCAGCCTGTAGAAAAACCTGCTCCGGCAATTAAGCCAGAGCAGGTTTTTTGCTTGGAAACGAAAGCGGAAACGGAAAAAGCATCAAAACAGCAGCTACACTTTTCCCCCATCCTGTTCGTTTTCCGCCATCCGGCGCCGGATGGCGGCCATTCCATTTCCAAATGGCCAGCTTTTTCAGATTCATGGCAGCAAATTTAAGCTTCACCCAGTTTGTCACCTGGGCCAAGCCTCTGTACTGCGTGTAACGCATCCCGTGTTTTTCCTTCGCATCGGCAAACACACGCTCAATCTTCTCTTTTCGCAGCCGGTACAGTTCTTTGTACACCGCCATATGCCGGACATGCTCTGCCATCTCCACATAGTCCTGCCAGACATGGCGCAGTACGGTTTTCTCGCACTTGGCGTTCTCGGTGCACATCCCTCTGGTGGGACAGCTCTTGCAAAGATAGCCTCGGCTTTTGTATTCCCGGTAGCCCTCCCGGTTTGTGGTGGAATAATGCAGCGCACGGTATTCCGGACAGATCACATCGTCAAAGTATTCGTCATACACATAGGCCCACCAGGGGTGGCCGTTTTCTTTGGTCTTGGGGCGGGTATAGCAGGTGGAAAGGACGCGGCCGCTCTCAAAAATACGCTTGCAGATCCAGGGTGTTTTGTAGGCGCTGTCCGCCACCACGGTTTTGTGCTCGGGGTAATACTGGCATACTTCATCGTACAGAGGATCAAAGGCTGCACTGTCGTGGATATTGCCGGGAGTGACGTGAACACCAACAACAAAATTGTGCTTGTCACATGCTGTGTGCGCTTCGTAGGCAAAGCACTTTTTGTGCTCCCCCTTGTGGAATACACCGCTTTCCGGGTCGGTGGTGGACACCACCGTTTCCTTCTCCTCCGGCGGCTTTTTGTCGCTGTCATCCGAGAAAGGTTTCTTGCCGTGTTCCTCCCGGTCCTTGTTCACTTCATCGAACAGCTCTTTTGCGTACCGCTTTGCCTGCTTGGGGACCGCCTTTTTGGCCTGCTTTTTCAGATTGGCACTTGCCTTAATGTGGGTTCCGTCCACAAAAATCGCTTCTGTGTCCAGATATCCTTCCTCTGCCGCGGCTTTCAACACCCAGCGGAACACATATTCCACCGTGGCGTGGTTGAATCGGTGCTTGAAGTTGTAGCTCACCGTGGAGAAATGCGGTACCGCTTCATTCAGCGGATATCCGATGAACCACCGGTATGCCAGATTCATGCTCACTTCTTCCAGGGTTCGGCGTAGGGAAGAAATTCCATAAATATGCTGGATCAGCACGATCTTGAACAGCACCACCGGGTCAACGCTGGGCCGGCCGTTGTCCTCGCAATACAGATCCTCCACAAATTCGTAGATTTTCTTGAAGTCGATGGCGTCGTCGATTTTCCGCAGCAAGTGATCCTGCGGGACCATGTTCTCCAAACTTACAAATTCCAGCTGCTCTCGATTTTCTGCGTTCTTTACCAGCATTTTTATCACCCTACACCATTATACCGCATTTTCTCTCTCAATACGAGAAAAAGGCCACCAAAAGGTGACCTTTTTCGACAGGCTGAAGGCGCTTTCGAGCGCCTTTTTTCTCGTCCATACCGCTAATTTCCTCACAAAATGTCCGTTGTAAAGTGAAGGGGATTTTTACGGGGAGAAGCACCGGGAATACGATTTTGAGAGAATAGCAAGCACAGCCGGTGTCCGTACACACGGCGATTTTCGAGTAAGGGAACCCTGCCCTTACTCTTCAAAATGCTTGTTGGGATGTCTCCCAAACCCTCTATCTTTACGAAAGGACAGATTGCCTATGGCAAATAGAACAAGGCCAATACGCATTGAGTTTTGCGTATCGGAAAATGAGCATCGGATCATCAAATCAAAGATGGCGCAGCTCGGAACAAACAATATGGGCGCGTATCTCAGAAAGATGGCGATTGACGGCTACATCATCAAGGTGGACTACACCCAGCAGAAGAAGCTTGCCGCCGCTGTCAGCCGTGCAGCGTCAAATATCAATCAGATTTGCCGCCGTATCAATTCAAAGGGAAACCTTTATGAGGATGATGTCGCCGAGCTGAAAGAGAGGCAAAAGGAAATATGGCAGTTACTAAAATCAAGCCAATCCGAGGAACTGTAAACAAGGCGCTTGCCTACATCCTCGACCCGGAAAAGACTGACGATCAGCTCTATGTTTCCTCTTTCGGCTGTGCAGCCAGCGACGCGGCAGCAAAGGAATTTGAGTGGACACGAAATCTCGCTGCCCAGCAAGGAATGCAGATGCCGAAGGTGATTGCCCGACACCTTATTCAATCCTTCGACATCGGAGAAGTCACGCCGGAGATGGCGCATGAAATCGGAAAACAGTTTGCCGACGAATGGCTGAAAGGCAAGTATGAATATGTGATCGCCACCCACATCGACAAGGGGCATTGCCATAATCACATCATCTTCAATGCTGTCAATTTTGTAGACTACCATGCCTATCGGAGCAACAAGCGGACATATCGGGAAATGCGCCAGCTCAGTGATGAAATCTGCAAGGAACATGGGCTTTCCGTGATCCCACCCTCACAGAGCAAGGGCATGGACTACAAGGAATACACAGAGGCTAAACGCGGCACAAGCTGGAAGCAAAAGCTCAAGCAGACCATCGACCGCTGCATCATCACAGCGAAGGATTACGATGAGTTTATGAAACTCATGCAGGAAGCCGGATATGAAATCAAGACCGGAAAATACATCTCCTTCCGTGCTGAGGGACAGGAGCGTTTTACCCGTGCAAAGACCATCGGAGACAACTACACCGAGGAACGGATCAAAGAGCGCATTCTGGGGCGCGGGAACCGCAAGCGCCAGATGCAGACCTCTCGCCGGGGTATCTCCCTCATCAGCGACATTCAGGAGCGCATCCAGCTCATCGGCAGCAAAGGTTACGAACACAAAGCGAAGCTCACCATTCTCAAAGAGGCCGCGCGTACTCTCAACTACCTGACTGAGAACAACCTTCTGCAATATGCTGACCTTGAAAAGAAAGTCGAGGACATTCACAGCTCCTATGCCCGCACCGGCAGTGAGCTGAAAAATGTTGAAGCCAAACTGCGTGAGGTTCAGCCGCTTATCAAAAACATCTCGAACTACCAGCGGCTCAAACCGGTTTATGATGCCTATATGAAGGCGGCGGACAAACCGGCATACCGTGCCAAACACGAAGCAGAGCTTGTCATCTATGAGGCGGCAAAGAGCACTCTTCTCGCCATACAAGGCGACGGAAAATTGCCGAGCTTGAAATCTCTGCAAGCCGAACAGCAACGGCTCGTGGACGAGCAGCAGCGCCTTTATGACGAACGCGCCAAGTTGAAAAAAGAAGCTCGCCTGATTGACACGATGAAGGCGAATGTGGATGATTTCCTCAGTCCCTCGATGGCAAAGGAACAGGAGAAATCCCGCAGCGGAGAACTCGAATAAGCAAAAGAAAAAGGCTCACCGAAACCTACTGCAAGATTTCGGTGAGCCTTCGTTATTTCAGGGCTTAACTTGTTTTGAATGCTTGATCATCGTGTCGATGACATCATAAATCTGAGAGCGATCCTCCGCAGGAAGTTTATCAAGCTTTTGAGCCAGAAGCGAATCTTTTACCAAATACCCATTGTCAAGGACATCCGCAAGGATCATATCCGCTGAAACGCCGAGAGCGTTGATTATGGAAATCAAGGACTCAAGAGAAGGCGTTTTTTCGCCGCGCTCTATTGCGCCCACATAGTTAATACTCAGGTCGGCTTTTTCCGCAAGGTCCTCTTGACGAAGCTTCCTCATCAGGCGGTATTTGCGGATATTTTTGCCGACGGACTCAAGCCTCATCACAGCACCTCCTATCAGCGTGTAATACACACTAATAGTATAGGTGACACGGCTATCACTATACACATTCTATATGGAAGTCGTCAACGCTAATAGCGTTGATTTGTTCATGGAGTTGTGCTATCCTTTTATTTTGAAGAGGTGTATCTTGAGATGGGAAAAGAAGCGACAGCGACCTTCATTGGTCACAAGGAATGCTACGGTGTCCAAGCAGAGGATGTCCGTCGAGAAGTTGAAAAGCTTATCGCCTCCGGGGTTACTGACTTCTTAAATGGCGGCATGGGCGGGTTTGATTGGATGTGCGCAAGGGTTGTCTTTGACCTGAAAAAGAGCTATCCGCAGATAAGGAACTACCTTGTCATCCCCTACCTCACTTTCAACATTGCCGAGCCAAAATACTTCGATGACATTATCTATCCAGAAGGCTTTGAGAAGTATCATTTTAAGGCTGCGATCCCAGCAAGGAACCGGTATCTCGTTGATAACGCTGCATACGCTTTGTGCTATGTGACTCACGGCTGGGGAGGCGCTGCGCAGACACTCGAACGCGCTCAGAAAAATGGGCTGACAATAATCAATTTAGGAGAGAGGAACGATGGGAGAGATAATCTATGAGAAACACTTTCACAAAGAAACAATAGAGGAACTCGAGAAAGAAAGAATCGACCTCGTAGAAGCCTTCGGAGAAGATGCAAAGCAAGCACCTTCGTTCAACGAAATCATGAAAATGATTTATAGCAATGTAACATACCTTGCCTTGCCGGAACGCGAGAAAATGGCGCAAACTTTCATCGAAACAGCCATAGAAATCTCAAATGACTATGAGCTGGATATTGAGATTGAGGAACATCTGAGCCACATTTCTGCCACCTACTATTTTGATTGCGGCGCGTGCATGGGCTTCCTTAGAAGAATTATTGAGATGTCGGATGACATCTCCTTCTTTGACCACATTAAAGGTTTTGATATGGCCATGTCCCTTGACTTTTACACAAAGGCTGTATTCAAAAGGGAACGGCTTATTCAGCCCCAATGGTCTGACCTGAGCCGCTGAAAGGCGCTCAGGTTTCATTTGCCCCCTAATACTTCGAGAGCTTGCAACTTTTTTGTAAATACTCGAAGAAATGCGTTGTAGGCACCAAGCGTTTCTGCTATAATGTAAACTGTGTTTTTGTACCCGTCACAAACCGCAATATAAGGAGCGTTTGTATGAGAATAAGCTACAAGAAATTATGGGTGCTACTCATCCAAAAAGATATATCAAAAGCGACGCTGCGCAAGGATGTAGGGCTATCCACAGGCACTATGAGCAAACTCAACAAGGGAGAGGAAGTCGCGCTGACAGTTTTAATGCGTCTATGCGACTACCTTGATTGCGACATCGGAGATATTTGCGAAGTGCTGCGCGACGAATAAGTTGTTCCCTACGGTAAAAACAGTTAGATAAAATCCGGGGGTCGTTGGGCATCCAAATGATCCTCAAGTAATGGAGATGAAGATATGGCATATCAAAGCGAAGCAGAGCTTGAACTGCAATTCATAGATCAACTGAATAAGCAGGGATATAGCACCGTTTCTGTTCCCGACTATGATGCGTTGGTCGAGAACTTCAAGGTGCAATTCGAGGCTTTCAATGCGGATAAACTTGATAAGCCGCTCACAGATAAAGAATGGGAACGCATTCTCAATCTGATGCTTGGCAAATCTGTTTTCCAAAGTGCAAAAATCCTCAGAGACAAATTTGTCTTAGAGCGAGAAGACGGGACGAAGGTGTATCTTTCGTTTTTTGACAGCGAGCACACCAAGAATATTTTTCAGGTAACGCACCAGACGACAGTTGTCGGAAAGTATGTCAATCGCTACGATGTGACGATCCTTGTCAACGGACTTCCCTTGATTCAGGTAGAATTAAAACGCAGAGGCATCGACATCCGAGAAGCGGTCAATCAGGTGATGCGCTACAAAAAGCATTCTTACAACGGGCTGTATCATTTCATCCAAATCTTCGTTGTTTCCAACGGTGTAGACACGAAGTATTTTGCAAACTCGGATCGGGAGATGCTGCACAGCCTTGCATTCTTCTGGACAGACTTCGACAATGTGCGGCTTACCAATTTGAAGGATTTCTCGATTGCTTTCCTCGCCCGTGACCATATTATCAAGATGCTGACGCGGTATATGATCCTAAATGATACGGATAAAATGCTTATGGTCATGCGCCCCTATCAGGTATATGCGGTCGAAGCTCTTGTCAGGCAAGCGACATTGACCAACCGCAATGCCTATGTCTGGCATACAACCGGCGCGGGAAAAACGCTGACTTCCTTCAAGACGGCGCAGATTCTCGCAGCCAATCCAAACATTAAAAAGGTAATCTTCCTCGTTGACCGCAAGGATTTGGACTCTCAGACCACGGAAGAGTTTAATAAGTTTGAAAATGGCTCGGTAGATGCCACTGACCGCACCGATGTCCTTGTGAAGCAGATGCAGGACAAAAACCGGCAGCTTATTGTAACCACCATGCAGAAAATGGCGAATGCTGTCAAGCGCCCTCAATATGCAAAGATCATGGATGCGTACAAGGATGAGAAAGTTGTTTTTATCATCGACGAGTGCCACAGAAGTCAGTTTGGCGATATGCATAAGGACATTGTGCGACACTTCCAGAAAGCTCAATTCTTTGGCTTTACAGGAACGCCACGCTTTGAAGTCAACGGAAAAGTAGAAGGAAAAATCACGCAAACCACAGAGATGCTGTTCGGGGAGTGCGTCCATAACTACCTGATCAAAGACGCTATCTTTGACAACAATGTCCTTGGCTTCCATGTGGAATACATAAAGACGATGGAGGGTGATTTTGACTGGGACGATCCCACGCTGGCAGATGCCATTGATGTCAATGAGCTTTATCTGTCCGAAGAGCGTATGTCGCTCATCGCCAATCATATAGTCCAAAATCATAAAGCAAAGACACGGAACAGGCAATACACCGCAATCTTCGCCGTTTCGTCGATTGAGGCGCTGGTCAAGTATTATGACATCTTCAAGAGCATAAAGCACGACTTGAACATCTCCGGTATCTTCTCTTATGGGCAGAACGAGGATGCAGAAGGCAAGGATGAGCACAGCCGCGATTCTTTGGAGAGGATCATCAAAGATTATAACGAGATGTATAGCACCAACTTCTCGACCGATACCTTCGCAGCCTATCACAAGGACATTTCTGACCGTGTGAAGGGCAAGAAGACAAAGCCGTTGGACATCCTGCTTGTGGTCAATATGTTCCTCACCGGTTTTGACAGCAAAACGCTTTCCGTCCTCTATGTGGACAAGGACTTGAAGTATCACGACCTGTTGCAAGCCTATTCCCGCACGAACCGCGTGGAGAAAGAGACAAAACCCTTCGGCATTGTCATCTGCTACCGCAACCTCAAAAAGCAGACGGATGACGCGCTTACTTTGTTTTCAAAAGCGCAAGATACTTCCGGCATTATTGTCCCGGACTATGACTTCTTTGTCGAGAAGTTCAATGAGATGGTCATAAAGCTCAAAGAGATCGCCGCCACTCCCGCAGCCGTAGACACCATGCAGAGTGAAGATGATCAGAAGCTCTTTGTTGTCACCTTCCGCGAGCTGACCAAGTATCTGCAATCGCTGCATACATTTATCGAGTTCAGCTTTGACCAGGATGCACTCACGATGTCTGAGCAGGAGTATCAGGATTATAAGAGCAAATATCTGATGCTCTACTCCAAACAGAAAACAGATCGTGAGGTTGTCTCTGTTCTGAACGATGTGGACTTCTGCATTGAGCTTATGGAGAGCGACCGAATCAATGTCGCCTACATCATGAATCTCATCCGCAACATCCACTTTGATGACGCGAAGCAGAAGGACTATGACATCAAGCACATCAAAGATGAACTTGGCAGGACGGACAACCCGCAGCTGCTCAAAAAGGTTGAGATCCTGCAATCGTTCTTGGACACGGTTGTTGCGGGGCTTAACAGCGCTGATGAAATTGACGCTGCCTACAACGACTTCGAGAACGCAGAAAAACAAAAAGAGATTGAAGCCTTTGCCCATCAGGAGGACATCGACTCTAAGGTGCTCACCGACTTCATCTCGGAATACGAGTTCTCCGGTACGATGGATGCCGGAAACATCCGTGACCGGCTCACAAAGCCGATGCCGCTTTTGAAGAAGCGTTCTTTGGTCAACCGTATCGTGGACTTTATCAGAAAACACGCCGAGAAATACCAATAAGGAGAATAAGAAATGGACAACTCTATTCAGGCTCATCAGAAAGAGCTTTGCAACAAGCTCTGGGCAATGGCAAACGCCCTTCGCGGCAATATGGAAGCCTATGAGTTCAAGAATTACATCTTGGGCATGATCTTCTACTACTACCTTTCGGACAAAACCGAGAAGTACATGGTCAACCTTTTGAAAGATGACGGGATTAGCTATGAAGAGGCATGGGCTGACCCTGAGTACAAAGAAGCTGTCGTAGAGGAAGCTCTGCGTGATCTCGGCTATGTGATTGAGCCGCAATTCCTCTTCCGCAAGATGGTCAAGATGGTCGAGAACCGTTCCTTTGACATCGAGTTTTTGCAGAAGGCTATCAACTCCCTGATGGAGTCCACCATAGGTAACGACTCTCAGGAAGACTTCGATGGCTTGTTTTCCGATATGCAGCTTGATTCCACAAAGCTCGGGCATACTGTAAAGGATCGCAGCTCTGTAATGGCGAAGATTATCTCTTCCCTTGACGAAATCAACTTCGGCGTGGAAGACACCAAAATTGATGTGCTGGGCAATGCCTACGAGTACCTGATCGGTCAGTTTGCCGCGACTGCCGGAAAGAAAGCCGGTGAGTTCTATACCCCTTCGGGTCCTGCCGAGTTGCTTTGCCGCCTCGCTTGCCTCGGATTGACGGATGTGAAGGATGCAGCCGACCCGACTTGCGGTTCCGGCTCGCTGCTGCTTCGCCTGAAAAACTATGCGAATGTCAGAAACTACTATGGGCAAGAGCTGACCTCGACTACATACAATCTCGCCCGAATGAACATGATCCTGCGTGGCATTCCGTACCGCAACTTCAATATCTACAACGGAGACACCTTGGAGCATGATTATTTTGGCGACAAGAAGTTCCGTGTTCAGGTTGCCAATCCGCCGTACTCCGCGAATTGGTCTGCCGATATGAAGTTCATGGAAGATGCTCGATTCAACGAGTATGGCAAGCTTGCTCCGAAGAGCAAGGCGGACTTTGCCTTTGTGCAGCACATGGTCTATCACATGGATGAAGACGGACGAGCTGTTGTTCTTCTCCCTCATGGTGTTCTCTTCCGTGGCGCTGCCGAAGAGGTGATCCGCAAGCACCTCATCCAAAAGCTGAATGTGCTGGATGCCGTCATTGGTCTTCCGGCAAACCTCTTCTTCGGCACCGGTATTCCTGTCTGTGTCCTCGTACTCAAGAGGGAGCGCAACGGCAATGCGGATAACATCCTGTTCATCGACGCTTCCAAAGACTTTGAGGCTGGAAAGAATCAGAACATCCTCCGGCAAAGCGACATCGACAAGATCGTAGACGCATACCAGCGCCGTGAGGACATTGATAAGTATGCTCATGTGGCGACGATGCAGGAGATTGAAGAGAACGGCTTTAACCTCAACATTCCCCGCTATGTTGATACCTTTGAGCCGGAAGAAGAAATTGATCTGAACGAAGTGGCTGCGGATATTCGCAAGCTCCAAAGTGAAATCAAGGACATCGACGCGGAATTGAAGCCGTATTTTGATGAGCTGGGGCTGGATTTCCCGTTTGATGTGGAGGGCAAATAATTATGGCAAATGTATCCTCAAGTAACGGTCTCGAAAAGCGTCCAGCATTATCGTTTAGAGATGATTGCGGAAGAGAATTTCCAAGCTGGCATCGCACTACCCTTGGTACAATTATTGAGCCATATTCAGAGAAAGTTCATGGAGAACATGACTTTGAAGTCCTTACATCTTCTCGTGAAGGACTTCAAAGACAAATAGATCATTTTGGCTCTCAACAAAGGCACGATACAGACGGCTATAACATTATACCTCTTGGCTTTTGCACATATAGAAATAGAAGCGATGACGGAAGGTTTACCTTCAACATTAACAAAATCAGCGACAAGGCTATTGTAAGTAAATTCTATCCGGTCTTTCGATTCAAAAATGCGAACAGCACTTTTATGACAGAATATCTCAACTCGTCAGCCCGAGCACGAAAAAAACTGTCAGTGCTTGCGGTCGGAACAAGTCAAGTTGTTCTTTCGTTCGAAGCGTTAAAATCTGCAAAGTTTGATCTTCCTTGTAAAGAGGAACAGGATAAAATCGCTTCTCTGTTAGAATGCTTGAACGAACGAGTTGAGCTTCAGCGTTCCTTTGTCGATGCCCTCAAGAAGTATAAAAGAGGATTGCACAAGCTCGTTTTTATCAAAAACCGAAAGCACTCTTGGGAAAAGTCAGCCCTTCATGATATTGCTTCGTTTTGCGGAGGGGGTACGCCCTCAAAGGATATTTCTTCTTATTGGGAGGGTGAGATTGGCTGGATTTCATCATCCGACATACAAGAAGAGTGGATTGATGATATTTCCGTGACTCGAAGAATAACAAAAACGGCGATTGATAATTCAGCTACAAAACTTTGTCCCGAAGGCACAATCGCAATCGTCTCACGAGTAGGGGTAGGAAAAGTCGCAATAATGCCTGAAAGCCTCTGTACAAGTCAGGATTTTACCAACATAACTTCTATCACAGGGAACACACACTACATGGCGTATCAAATTGCATTCAGGATGAAACTTGAAGCCATGAAAACACAAGGAACATCTATCAAAGGAGTTACAGCCGATACAATAAAGGCAATGGTGTTAGACATTCCCCCTTTAGAAGAGCAGAAAAAGATTGCAGATATGCTTACCGCTTTTGACGCTTATATCAAGAGAGCTGTTTGCGAGTTGGATCTTTTTCTTGCTATGAAGAAGGCGTTGTTGCAGCAGCTCTTTATATGAAGAGCTGCTGCATATAACCACATTTTTCCTTAATCAGCAGATCATACACCTTCTGGGCAGCTTGCAGCCGAGCATCTATCTTATCAAGTATATCTGCATACTCTTGCTGCTTTGCTTGATCCGGAAAGATTACTGGAATACCCATAAGTAAATCGTCTGTCATAGATACTCGGTCATGACGAACTCCTTGCGATCCATTATCATAAATGTATCTATGCCAAGCATCGCTCTTAAAGTACCAAGCAAGGTAGGAGGGGTAAATATCTGCTTTTAGCACAAGGCAAGTGTATAGTGGTGAGATGATCCCTTTTTCATCGAGGGTATATCTATTAAACGGTCCATACGGCGCAGTGTTCGACTTTCGCGGATTGTAAACAAAATCTCCTTTTTCGATTACATAGTAATTTGCGGTATTTCCATCGACTGCAATGTCTTTGTCAAAGAAGTCACGCTGAGGAATAAGCCCATATTCAGCAGAGTTAGTTATCACATTTTTCACTAAGCCGTCTGTATTTCGGCGCGACACTTTTTTGAAAATATCACCTAATCGAACACAAGTCCATGCTTTAACTGACTGAGTTGTAGTCCGGCGAAAAATGTGTTGCATGACACCTCTTTTATACTTCTTGAGAGCTTCAACCAAATTGCGTTGTTGGCGGATTCGTTCATCAAGAATGGTAAGAAAACCGACTATCTTTTTTTGCTCAGAATAACCAGGAAAATAGACTTCGCCTGTCAATACAGTTTCATTATTTACCTTCATGTCATGTTTAGCACCTATGTTGACGAGAGGTTTGAGATATTTATTAAGCCTTAAATCGTTCCCAAAATAATAGTCAATATACTCTGCTACTGTTCCTTCGCATGGATGATACACGGCATAAAGCGTTGAAACAATACCCGGAGCACCATTGTTTACCTTAATTATCCCGTAAGGATTGGCTTTGAGTGGGCTTTTGGTATAAACAATATCATTTGTCTCTACAACATGATATTCTGCGACACTCTCCCCGGCAAATGAACGCCCTTGAAATTCGATTTGATTGATAATACCGTATTCACCTGAAACAGAAAGCACATCAGACTTCGTATAAATGAGATTTTTATTTCTTTCTTTGTTTTCAACAAGATATTGAGAAAGATGTGCAGATTTTATAGGCCCATCAAAGCCCGGGAAGCGCAGCTTCGGACGCTTTTCGAGACCGTTACTTGAGGGCTATTTGGACTGACAAAATCAATACCACTCCATAGCAAAATCCCTTGCAGTAGCAGAGGCAAATCCGCTATTGCAAGGGATTTCGGCGTTCATGGAGCTTTATCTTCGTACTTGAACAGAAGTATAAAAGAGGGTTGCTTTCAAATCTGTTCGGTGAAAAGATAACTCAGGGATGTACAACAAAGAGTTACTATTTCTCGGAGATTGCCCAAAGGAGAAGCGAGAAATATGATCCCACTTCTGGTATTGAATATCCCTGTGTGGAGTTGGAGAACATCGAACAGGAAACAGGAAAAATCCTTTCCACAGTTCCATCAACAGCACAAAGCAGTATAAAAAATATAGCGAAGTCTGGTGACACACTTTTTGGCAAACTGCGCCCTTATCTTCGTAAATATGCTTTTGCTCAAAAGACGATGGCTTGCTCATCGGAGATTTGGGCGCTTATTCCGTCAGATGCCGTTTTACCGAAATTCTTATTCTACCTCGTTCAAACTGAGCAATTTCTTCGAGTTGCCAACATCAGCTCAGGTACAAAGATGCCGAGAGCAGAATGGTCTAATATTGAAAAAACTGAGTTCTTTATCCCTGATCCTTTTGTTCAGCGTAAAGTAGTCTCTCTTCTTGAGGGGCTGGATCAAAAGATTACTTTTGCGGACTCAGCACTCTTTAGCTTGAACAGATTAAAAGCATCGCTGATGCAACAGCTCTTCATATAAAGAGCTGTTGCATCAAGGAGGATTTAACACTGCATAAGGCGGAAAGTAGCTTTTGATGCACTTCTATCTTTGCCCCGAGAAAGGATAAAGCCGCACCGATTTTCTCCTGCTGATCAAGTGGAGGAATCCAAATAGGAATTTCCGCAAGATCATCTGCATTGATAGCTGGATACCCTGTACCTGTACTGCGAAGCATTGCTTCACGGGCAAAATAGTCTGACGAAAGTTGCTCGTATATAAATTGAGTGTCCACCTCTGAGCATCGGATTTGCGCATATCCGGTAGACGCAACTGTTGGATATTCAAAATTCTTTTGGAAATAGTAATTGTTTTTTTGATACGGTCGAACCATTTGATAGAGTAAATCACCTTCCTCCAAAAGCCTTTGTGCTCGACTTGGCGCAGAGTTGCGAGATAAAAGTTTTTTACTATTCAAAACACCTGACTCTACACACTCCAAGTCAATATATATGAACGCCTCTGGAAGCGCTCCGGTTTTGGGATTGATATGAACTACGCTCCCCAACGGTTTCACATCATGCGAATCAATTTCAGAGGGTTTTGAGGACAAATGTGAACGCTTAAAGAAAAAGCGGTTTTGTAATCCTCTTTTATACTTCTTGAGGTTGTCTACTAACGACTGCTGTGCATCGATCCGGTGCTCTAAAGCAATCATAAAATCGGCAATCTTTCGCTGCTCATTGAGGTTCTGCGGCAGATAGTGTTTAGTCTCGAAAAACGCGTCTGTTGGAACATTGAGTAAGCCGTGATTTCGAGCGCCTTCCGCTGAAATCTTATAGATTTCCCTGTACCATTTGAGAGAATCAAAGTAAGCTTTAATAAAATCACTATCATGCTTTTTAAGGGCAAAGCAAATATAAAGTGTTGATAAAGCGCCCATCGTGTAGCGATCCAAGCGCTTGATAGAGCCAAAGTCATATCCCACGGAGTAACTTTTGTTGTATGCGTACTCCCCATTAAGAAGCAGATAGTACCCGCTCATATCTTTGCTGGCAACTGTCTTATTAAAATAGCTCACCTGATCCACTAAGCCGTCTTTTGACGAGATTGTAAGCGGCAGGTCAGTTTGATTCTGGCTATTCTTTCGTGTTACACGGTCTGCGAAGTCAGATAACCTTTCAGCTTTCCACGGCTCATCAGAGCCCGGGAAGCGCAGCTTCGGGCGCTTTTCGAGACCGTTACTTGAGGACGATAATGCCCTGTTTGCTCCTCCACCTGATAATGTTCGTGGAGGTGGTCAATATGACTAACAATACACAATTCAAGACGCTTGTGAACACTTGGCTAAATCAAAAGCAGCCAATGATCACGCCGTCAACCCATGCCAGCTTTACTCTGATTGCCGAAAATCATCTAATTCCATACTTCGGCAAGCGTAAGATCGGCAGCATCACCGAAACGGACATCCAGAGCTACATTTCGTA
>OHAD01002433.1_pt1 | contig 14298 bp, 13 predicted proteins | sample 1577011 | NCBI WGS metagenome assembly OHAD01 (sample SAMEA3541510, study PRJEB24748) | human gut metagenome | biome: human gut; feature: human-associated habitat; material: faeces | place: China | collected 2012
GACAAGAAGAGAAAGAAAGTAAGTATATATCCAGTAGAAATCGCTGAATAATACAGTTGATGGGCTATCGAATTTCGATAGCCCATTTTTTGAAAAAGAAGGAGGTGTAACAATGTTTATAGACAAGGCTAGAATATTTGTCAAGGCAGGTAACGGCGGCAACGGTTCAGTATCCTTTAGAAGGGAAAAATACGTACCAGCTGGTGGACCAGATGGTGGTGATGGCGGTAGAGGTGCCAGCATTATCATGGTAGCTGATACTGGACTAAGGACCTTGATGGATTTTAAATATAAGAAGAAGTATTCGGCCCAGCATGGTGAAGACGGATCCAAGAAGAGACGAGCAGGAAAAAATGGTGAAGACCTAATTTTGAGCGTACCAGAAGGAACTATCATCAGGGACGAAAAGACAGGCTTGATTATAGCTGACCTTAAAAAGGCAGGAGACCAGGCCGTAGTCGCTAGAGGTGGCTACGGTGGTAAGGGTAACCAGCACTTTGCCAATGCGGTAAGGCAGGCTCCAGCCTTCGCTAAATCGGGTACAGATGGTCAGGAAAGATGGATTACTCTAGAGTTGAAGATGATAGCCGATGTGGGATTGTTGGGCTTCCCTAATGTAGGTAAGTCTACCTTCCTATCAGTGGTGACATCAGCCAAGCCAAAGATAGCCAACTACCACTTTACGACCCTTACTCCAAACCTAGGTGTAGTACAGACACGTCATGGAGAGTCCTTTGTAATAGCAGACATACCAGGTATCATTGAAGGCGCTGCAGACGGAGTTGGACTTGGTCATGACTTCTTGAGGCACGTAGAGAGGACTAAGGTCTTGGTTCATATTGTAGATATTTCAGGTATCGAGGGCAGAGACCCTATCGATGACTTTGAAAAGATAAATGAAGAATTGAGGCTTTACAATGAAAAGTTGGCTACAAGACCACAGCTAGTGGTTGCAAATAAGTCAGACCTTTTATTTGATGAGTCTATATATGAAAACTTCAAAAAGGCCATGGAAGACAAGGGCTATGAAGTATTCAAGATGTCAGCGGCAACTAGGGATGGTGTAGACCAGGTAATCGATAGGGTCGGCCAGCTTTTAAATGAAGTAGAGGAAGTAGAGCTAGTTAGTCAGGAAGAGATGTATAGGCCAGAGCTTGATACAGATGATGAAGAAGGCTTGAAGATTGAAGTGGATGAAGAAGGTATCTACGTAGTTACTGGTAAGGAATTGAGAAGGATTATGTACTCAGTAAACTTTGACGATATGGAATCACTACAATTCTTCCAGGCTCAGATGGAAAGTAAGGGTGTCTTTGATATGCTAAGAGAAGCAGGAATAGAAGACGGAGATACTGTCAAGATTTACGAATTAGAATTTGAATTCTATAACTAGGTTTTAGACTTAATATTAAAAAGGAGGAAGCTAAATGTTAAATGGCAAGAAGAGGGCCTATCTAAGGGCATTGGCCAATACTATAAAGCCTACCAACCAGATTGGTAAGGAAGGCATCACACAGGAATTTTTGGACCAGCTAGAAGATCAGCTAAGGGCTAGAGAGCTAGTCAAGGTGACAATACTAGACAATGCTGGTATAGATGCCAAGGAAGCGGCTAATGCAATATGTTCTGACATAAGGGCTGAATTTGTCCAGGCCATAGGTAGCAAATTTACTATCTATAAGAAAAATAACGAAAATCCAAAAATTGTTTTTCCTGGCCATGAGCAGGCAAAGCCAAAGGATAAGAGAGAACCTAGTAGTAAGAGAATCACTAAAAAGCAGGCAACTATTAGGTCAATAAGCAAGAAAAAATAAATAACTTGCAAGCTTGTTAAAAAAATATAAAAAGTTAAAAATAAGTGTTGAAATTTTAGTCCTATAGTAGTATTATCCTAACTGTAGGACTTTTTTGGTTTCTATAAAATAAGGAGGGTGTTTGTAGAACTCTCTAAAATAAAAGGAGTATTAAGATGGAAAGAGTAACATTAGAAGATGTAAAAGAAGCAAGAAGTATAATTGAAGATGTGGTTTTGAGAACTGACCTACTAGAAAATGTAAGATTGTCAGAAAAAACAGGAGCACAGGTTTTCTATAAGTGTGAAAATTTACAAAGGACAGGATCATTCAAGATTAGGGGTGCTTGCAACAAGATAGCCCACCTAACTGATGAAGAAAAGGCTTGTGGAGTAATAGCATCAAGTGCAGGTAACCATGCCCAGGGTGTAGCCCTAGGTGCTAGAAATGCTGGTATCAAGGCAACTATATGCATGCCTGCCAATGCACCAATATCAAAGGTGGCTGCAACTAAGAGTTACGGAGCGGAAGTAGTTTTAAACGGAACAGTATATGATGACGCCTATGCAAAGGCTGTAGAATTACAGGCTCAGACTGGAGCAACATTCCTACATCCTTTTGATGACAAGCATGTAATCGCAGGTCAGGGAACAATAGGTCTAGAAATATTTGAACAGTTAGATGGAAATGTAGATACAGTTTTAGTTCCAATCGGTGGTGGTGGAATAATCGCTGGTATAGCGACTGCCCTAAAGGAATTAAATCCAAATATAAAGGTAATAGGTGTGCAGACTTGCAATATACCTTCAATGAAGAAGTCTTTTGAAAATGGCAAGATAACATCTGCCTTCAATGACATCACAATTGCTGACGGTATAGCAGTTAAGACTCCAGGTAGCCTTACATTCGATATAATATCTAAGTATGTAGATGATATAATCACTGTTACAGAAGAAGAAATAGCTGAAGCTATCCTATTTATGATGGAAAATCAGAAGCTAGTAAGTGAAGGTGCAGGTGCAGTTTCTACAGCAGCCCTTCTATCTGAAAAGTACAAGCCAGCAGCAGGTGAAAGAGTAGTATGCGTAGTATCAGGTGGTAATGTAGACATCAATACACTTTACAGGATAATGTCAGTTGCCCTTAAGAGACAGGGTAGAAGAATCAGTATAGTTGCTGAATTGCCAGACGTGCCAGGTGCCCTATCTACACTAGTTACAATCATAGCAAAGAATGGTGGTAATGTCCTTACAATCAACCAGGACAAGCTAGCTACAGGTAGATATATAAAGAAGCAGACAGTAGAAGTAACTATAGAAACAGTTGACTTTGATCAGATAAATTCAATGAAGTCTGCCTTTGTAGAAAATGGAATAAAGGTAGAATTTATATAAGGATGGATTTGTAAAATGCTGAGTTTATATAAAGACTGAGTTTATACAAAGTTTGATAATATATATTTTTAATAATCCTAGCAAGACATAAAAAAATATTGAAAAAAACCTATGATTAATGTATAATTATAGGCGGTTTAAGTTTAAAAATAAGGTAAAAAGAGAAAAGTTAAGCTAAAAAGAAAGTGGAGGTAAAGAAATGGGAGAAGTAATATTCACAGATAAGGCTCCAGCAGCAGTTGGACCATATTCACAGGCTATAAAGGTAGGAAATGTAGTATACTGCTCAGGTCAGGTGCCACTAGTACCAGAGACTGGTCTACTAGTAGAAGGAGATATAAAGGCTCAGGCAGCTCAGTCACTAAAGAACGTAAAGGCTGTTTTAGATGAAATAGGGGCTGACGTAACAAACGTAGTAAAGACTACAGTATATATAGTTGATATGGCTGATTTCGGTCCAGTAAACGAAGTATATGCAGACTTCTTTGGTGACCACAAGCCAGCTAGATCTTGCGTAGCAGTAGCTGAATTGCCAAAGGGAGCAAGAGTAGAAGTAGAAGTATTAGTAGTTCTATAATTGGACATAATAATATTTGAATAGTAGGGGTTTCTTAATTGGGGGCCCTAGAGGAAAGGTTAACATTTTAAGCTTAGGCAAACAAATGTTGAACCTTTCCTTTTTTATTGTAAAAATTTTGAAGAGGGTGATTTCCTTTTAATTGAGACAAAAAAATGATATAATAAAAAGATAAAGATATGAGGAGGTTTAAGATGAGTGATACATGGATAGAAGTAACTGTAAAGACTACAACTGAGGCTGTTGAGGCCATTACAAATATATTATACGAGCATGGTGCCCAGGGTGCCATGATAGATGATCCAAAGGACTTTTTCTTTCAAAAGGCCCATGAATACGACTGGGACTATGCCGAGGAAGAACTATTTCAGAGGGCTGATGGAGATGACTCTGTCAGAATCAAGACTTATATTTCCGAAGAAAAGGATGTAGAAGGTTTTATCAAGACAATTAGTGAGGAAGTAAAAAAATTAACTGACTACGGTATAGATATAGGCGAAGGCAAGGTATATACAGACTCTGTCAAGGAAGAGGACTGGGCCAACAATTGGAAGCAATACTACAAGCCTAGCAGGATAGGCAAGAATATAGTTATCAAGCCAGAATGGGAGGATTATGAAGCCCTTGGCCATGATATAGTTATCAGGATGGACCCAGGTATGGCCTTTGGTACAGGCAGTCACGAGACTACAAGTATGTGTATAGCCAACCTAGAAAAGTATGTGGGAAAAGATTCTACTGTATTTGATATAGGCTGTGGTAGTGGTATACTTGGTATCACTGCTGCCAAGCTGGGTGCCAAGGACGTAGTAGGTATAGATATAGATGCTGTGGCTGTCAAGGTAGCCAAGGAAAATATAGAAAAAAATGGGGTAGGTCATGCCATGGTAGCCATGGAAGGTAACCTTGCAGATGATATGGACAAGGACAGGAAGGCTGATATAGTTGTAGCTAATATTATAGCCGATATAATCATGATTCTAGCCAAGGACGTCAAAGATTTCTTAAAAGAGGACGGTATCTTTATATCATCTGGTATCATCTTGACCAAGGTAGACGATGTCGTTGCCAGTCTTGAAGAAAATGGATTTGAAATAGTCAATGTTGAGAAGAAGGGCGAATGGGCCTGTGTAGTTGCTAAGTAGGAGAGACTATGGATAGGTTTTTTGTTGAACCAAGTCAGATCGACTTGAATAATAGGAGCCTCTATATAGGGGGCGATGATGTCAAGCATATTAGCAAGGTATTGAGGTATGGCCAGGGTGATAAGATTGAGGTATGTGATTCCAATAATAAGGAGTATATATGTCAGATTGAGTCAATGGACAAGGTTAGGATTGACCTATCTATCTTGGAGGAAGTGGATGTAAACAGGGAATCCAAGGTCAGGGTCAAGCTTTACCAAGGCCTACCAAAATCAAGCAAGATGGAGATAATACTGCAAAAGCTGACAGAGGCTGGTGTAGCCGAGATTATTCTAGTAAATACCAAGAGGTCGGTTGTAAATATCAAGGAAGCTAAGGCTGACAAGAAGTTTGATCGCTGGGAAAGGATAATTTATGAGGCTGCCAAACAGTCAAAGAGGGGTATACTACCCAAGCTAAGAGGCCTAATGTCCTTTAAGGAGGCACTTGAGGATATGGCAGAAAATGATATAAATATCTGTCCCTATGAGGCAGAGAAGAGCCTGGGTATCAAGGAAGCCTTGCAGGCTAACCAGGTAAAGAATATAGTAAGGGACAAGGATGTGGTCAATGTCGGTATTTTTATAGGGCCTGAAGGTGGTTTTTCTGAGGAAGAAAACGCAGAGGTAAAGGAGGCTGGCATTGCTTCTGTAACCATGGGACCTAGGATATTTAGGACGGAGACAGCATCCATTGTGGCTACAGCAATTACCTTGTATGAGCTGGGCGATATAGGAGGAATATAATTTGAAAAAAGTGGCATTTTATACATTAGGCTGTAAGGTCAACCAGTATGAGACCGAAGCAATGCTTGAAATGTTTGAGAAAAATGGATATGAAAATGTAGGCAGTGAGGACTTTGCAGATGTATATGTAATCAATACCTGTACAGTTACCCATATGTCTGACAGGAAGTCTAGACAGTATATTAGGCGTGTAAAAAAGAAAAATCCAGACTCTATAATAGCTGTTGTAGGTTGCTATTCACAGGTTTCACCAGAAGAAATTCTGGATATAGACGATGTCAACCTGGTAATGGGGACCAATGACAGGAGGACTATTGTAGACAAGGTTGAAAAGATAGATTCTAATTCCAAGGTCAGCACAGTTGACGACATAATGAAGGTCAGGAAATTTGAAGAGATAGAAATTAGCCAGACAAATGGCAAGACAAGGGCCTTTATAAAGATACAGGACGGCTGTGATAGGTATTGTAGCTACTGTATCATTCCCTATGCTAGGGGAAGGATCAGGTCTAGGGACAGGCAAGGCATCATAGAAGAAATAGAAAATCTGGCTGCCAATGGCTACAAGGAGGTAGTTTTAACCGGTATACATGTAGCCTCTTATGGTAGGGACCTAACTGAAGATATCGACATATTGACTATCATAAAAGACGTAAATGAGATAGAAGGAATAGAGAGGATCAGGTTGAGTTCAGTTGAGCCAGTCCTATTTACAGAAGACTTTATAGACCAGATTAGCAAGATAGACAAGTTAGTTCCCCACTACCACCTATCACTTCAGAGTGGCTGTGATGCTACCCTAAAGAGGATGAATAGGAGGTATACTACAGGAGAATATAAGAATACAGTTGACAAGTTAAGGGCAAAAATACCAGGAGTATCCTTGACGACAGATGTAATAGTAGGTTTCCCAGGTGAGACAAATGAGGAATTTTCTCAGACTCTTGCCTACCTAAAAGACTTAAAACTGATGCATATGCACGTTTTTAAGTATTCGCCTAGGAAGGGAACGCCTGCAGCCAGCATGGATGGTCAGGTTGACCCTCAGATGAAGCAGATGAGGAGTGATTCATTGCTTGCCCTATCGACAAAGAATTTCAAATACTTTGCTGACCAGTTCAAGGATGTCGACCTCAAGGTACTTTTTGAGGAAGTTGACAAGGAGGGCTACTATGAAGGCCTGACTGACAACTATATCAGGATAAAAGTGAAGGCAGATAGGGATATAAGAGGAAAGATATTGCCAGTAAGGATAGTTGAAGTATGTGATGACTATTGTATAGGAGTCTTGGCCTAGGAGAGTAATATATTTAATGGATTACAATATATTTAATTGAGTATAATTAATTTAAGGAGGGTGTTTGTATGATAATTACAACGACTGGAAGTGTAGAAGGTAGAAATGTTGAAGCATACTTGGGTATAGTTTTCGGCGAGGTAATCACAGGTATCAATATATTCAAGGATATTGGTGCAGGTCTAAGGAATATCTTTGGTGGAAGAAGCCAGGGCTATGAAGAAGAGTTGATGACTGCTAGGGAAAATGCTCTGAGAGAACTAGAAACTAGGGCCCAGGCTATGGGGGCTGATGCAGTAGTAGGAGTAAAGATGGACTATGAGGTTTTGGGTGCTGATAATGGTATGCTGATGGTGACTTGCTCAGGAACAGCAGTAAGATTGAATTATTAGTAAGATGTGGAGGTAAGTAAATGGATTGCATTTTTTGTAAGTTAGCAAATGGTGAAATACCAACTAATATGGTCTATGAAGATGACAAGGTGGCAGCATTTAAGGACATGAACCCAGTTACACCAGTGCACATTTTGGTTGTTCCCAAAAAGCACTATGCTAGCCTAGAAGATATACCTATGGATGAAATGGATATAATTGCAGATATGCACAGGGCTATTAGGAAGATAGCCAAGCAGGAAGGTTTTGCTGAAAATGGATATAGGATTATAAATAATTGTGGTAAGGATGGTGGTCAGGAAGTTCCACATATCCACTATCATTTACTAGCAGGTAAGCCACTTACTAGACTAGTAACTGACTAGGAGGGATAAAATTGAAAAATCCAATCGAGAGAATTTTTGCAGTGTACTTTAGTCCTACTGGTGGATGTAAGAAGATATCCCAAAAGATAGGATTTACGGCTGCAGAAATGATGGGACTAGACCTTGAAGAAATGGACTTGACTAATTTGGCATCTAGAAAGTCCCTACACGAGTTTTCTAAGGGTGATCTAGTATTTGTGGTTAGTCCAGTCTATGCCAGTAGGATACCCAACAAGATTGTTGGAGATCTAGCTGTCTGTCTCAAGGGACAAGGTAGCTATGCTGTTCCCCTGGTGGTATATGGCAACAGGAGTCCTGGAGATGCCCTTAATGAGTTGAGGTCAGTCTGTCAAGGGGCAGGTTTTTCTGTCTTGGCAGGTGGATGTCTAGTAGCTAGGCACGCCTTTTCTGATGATATAGGTAGGGCTAGGCCAGATACCGCTGACTTTGAGGAGTATAGGTCTTTTGTCGCTGACTTGGGTGAAAAATTGAAAGAAGATGACCTAGAACCGATTACCCTGCCAGATGATTATGAGCCGGAGCCTTATTACAAGCCTCTTAAAGAGGATATGACTCCAGCCAAGTTTTTAAAGGCCAAGCCAAAGACTGATGAGTCCAAGTGTGACCAGTGTGGCATATGTTACAGGGTCTGTCCAATGGACAGTATCAGCAGGGAAAATTACTCTGACGTGCCAGGTATTTGTATCAAGTGTCAGGCCTGCATTAGGAAGTGCCCTCAGGGGGCCAAGTATTTTGATGATGAAGATTTCTTGTCCCATGTAGCCATGGTTAGAAATAACTTCACAAGAAGGGCAGACAATATTTTTCAGCTATATATTTAAAGAAAAGTCCATCAAAAGCTTGAATTTTTTCAAATAGTCTGATAAAATTAGATTTATTAACAAGAATATAAGTAAATGCTTTGAAGGAGAAAAGTAGACTGGTAGATGCAAGTCAGAGAGTAGTTGGTTGGTGAAAAACTATTTGCCCTATCGATTGAAGTTCGCTCCGGAGCAGTCCAGCTGAACTAAGAGTAGGTTGGAACGTGATGTGCGTTAAATTTTTGAGGTGGTTTGTGGTATATTCACAGACTATTAGGGTGGTACCGCGATTTCAGACCTTTCGTCCCTATGGATGGAAGGTCTTTTTTATGTTTAAAAATATATGAAAGGAAGATTAGTCATGCAGGAAAAATTAAAAAGTCTTAGAAAGTTGGCTGAAGAACAGATAAAGTCAGCTGGAAACTTGGAAGAAGTTGAGAAATTAAGGGTTGACCTACTTGGTAAAAAGGGTGAGTTAACTAAGATACTAAAGGAAATGGGCAAGCTGTCAGCAGAGGAGAGACCAATAATAGGTAAGTTAGGAAATGAGGTCAGGGAAATGATCACATCCTCTATTACTGAGAAAAAGGAAAATATCAAGTCTGCCATGCTTGAGAAAAAGCTGGAAATGGAAAAGATAGACGTAACTATGCCAGGTAAGGAATTTAAGGTAGGAAAGAAGCATATCATCAGCAAGATGGTAGACGAGGTTACTGAAATATTTATGGGTATGGGCTTCTCTATAGCAGAGGGACCAGAGATAGAGACAGTTAGGAATAACTTTGATGCCCTAAATGCACCAAAGGACCACCCATCTAGGGATATGACGGATACCTTCTATATTACTGAAGATATACTTCTAAGAACTCAGACATCTCCAGTTCAGGTTAGGACAATGGAAGAGGCAGTCAAGAACAATGACCTTCCCCTAAAGATAATAGTACCAGGTAGGTGCTTTAGAAGTGATAGTCCAGATGCTACTCACTCACCAATGTTCCACCAGATAGAGGTCTTGGTAGTGGGCAAGAACATTACATTTACAGAGTTTAAGGGAACTATGGAGACTTTTGTAAAGAAGCTATTTGGTCCTGATACAAAGACAAAGTTTAGACCACATAACTTCCCATTTACTGAGCCGAGTGCAGAGATAGACGTTTCATGCTTCAAGTGCGGAGGCTCAGGTTGTCCGGTATGTAAGGGTGAAGGTTGGATAGAAATACTGGGAGCAGGTATGGTTCATCCAAATGTACTTAGAAATTGCGGTATAGACCCAGATGTCTACTCAGGATTTGCTGCAGGTATGGGAGTTGAAAGACTAGGTATGTTGAAGTATGGAATCGATGATATCAGACTTATGTTTGAAAATGATGTTAGGTTCTTGGACCAGTTCTAATTAGGAGGTAGTATAATATGTTAGTTTCATTAAAATGGTTAAGAGATTATGTTGATATAGACCTTGATGCCCAGACATTTGGTGACAAGATGACCATGACAGGTACTAAGACTGAAACAGTAGAGTATTATGGTCAGGAAATATCAAATGTAGTGGTAGGCAAGATTTTGAAGATAGAGGATCATCCAGATGCAGACAAGCTGGTAGTGACTCAGGTAGATGTTGGTCAGGACCAGCCTATACAGATTGTTACAGCTGCAAAAAATGTATCTGAAGGAGACTATATACCACTTGCCCTTCATGGTTCAAAGCTACCTGGTGGCCTATCAATTAAAAAAGGTAAGCTAAGAGGTGTAGAGTCAAATGGTATGATGTGCTCTTGCAAGGAGCTAGGAATAGACGAAAAGTTCGTTGAAGACTATAAGAAAAATGGAATCTACCTATTGGATATGGAAGATTCATACACTCCAGGTATGGATATCAAGGAAGTCCTAGGCTTAAATGACGCTGTTATAGACTTTGAGTTGACATCAAATAGACCAGACTGTAGGTGTATGATTGGTATAGCTAGGGAGGCAGCTGTAACCCTAGGAACTAAGACAAAGTATCCAGAGATAAGTGTAAAAGAAGAGTCAGACAAGGCAATTGATGTTGACATCCAGATTGAAAACCCAGATCTATGCTATAGGTACTTAGCTAGAAGGATTACTGATGTTAAGATAGAAAAATCACCATATTGGATGCAGAGAAAGTTGATTGAAGTAGGTGTAAGACCTATCAACAACATAGTCGATATCACCAATTTTGTAATGTTGGAGATGGGCCAGCCTATGCACGCCTTTGATATGAGAGAAATAGGTAACAACAAGATAGTAGTTAAAAATGCCAAGGAAGGCCAAGTATTTACTACACTTGATGAGCAGGAAAGAAAGCTTGATTCAGAAATGTTGATGATTACAAATGGAGAAAAGAACCTAGGTATAGCAGGTATTATGGGTGGACTAGATTCAGGAATAAAGGACGATACAGTAGAAATTATGTTTGAATCTGCCGTATTTAACCGTGAAAACATAAGAAAGTCATCAAAGAAACTAGGCCTAAGGTCAGAGGCATCTTCAAGATTTGAAAAGGGAGTTTCCCTAGACAATGCTGAATTAGCCCTAGAGAGAGCAGCCCAGTTAGTTGAGGCCCTAGGTGCTGGTAAGGTAATGAAGGGTAAGGTGGATGTATACCCACAGGTAAAACCAGTCCAGACAATCACAGTTAGTCCAAGAAGGATAAACGCCAGAGTAGGTGTAGACATACCTATGGATAAGTTCTGTTCAATACTTGAAGAACTAGAATTCAAGTGTAACCTAGTATCAGAAGATGAATTAATCCTAGAGGTACCAAGCTTCAGACTAGATATAGAGCAAGAAGCGGATATATTTGAAGAAATAGCAAGGATATATGGATTTGAAAATATACCATCCGTCCAGCTACAGGGTAACTCAACAGCAGGTGTAAAAACTGACAAGCAAAAGTATTTAGAAAAAGTAAAGGACACAGCTATAGCTTGTGGCCTATATGAAATATTGACATACTCTTTTGTCAGCCCTAAGGGTCTAGACAAGATTAGGGTTTCTCAGGATTCAAAATTAAGGGATGTAGTCAAGCTTATAAATCCACTGGGAGAAGATACATCTATAATGAGAACTACCCTAATCCCAAATATGCTAGATGTTCTATACACTAACGCATCTCGTAATATAGACCAGGCAGCAACATTTGAATGTGGTCACGTATTTACTCCAGACGATATGGCAGGAGTTGAAGAAACTAGGATCTGTATAGGAATGTACGGTGACGATGTAGACTTCTTCGTATTGAAGGGTATAGTTGAAAAGATATTTGAAAGAGTGGGTCTAGGCGGACATAAGTACCTAGCAGATGAAGAAAATACATCCTTCCACCCAGGTAGGTGTGCAGACATCCTATGTGATAACAAGTATCTAGGTACAATAGGTGAAGTCCATCCTCAGGTATTGTCTAACTATGGTATAGGCAAGAGGGTATATATAGCTGAAATAGACTTAGATACTGTATACAGTCTAGCCAACGATACTATAATCTTCAAGTCACTGCCTAAGTATCCAGCTATTACTAGAGATATAGCCCTAGTGGTTGAGGACAAAGTAGAGGTAGCGTCTATAGAAGAGGTAATCATGGACAATGCTGGAGGTCTGGTAGAGGCTTGTAAGCTGTTTGACGTATACAAGGGAGACCAGATAGGTCAGGGCTACAAGTCAGTTGCATATTCAATCGTATACAGGAGCTTGGAGAAGACTCTTACAGATGATGATGTGGTAGCTGTACACGACAAGATACTAGCTCAGCTAAAGGCAAGACTTGGAGCTGAATTGAGGTAGTATCATGGATAGTCTTTTAAATATTTTAAGACAAGAAAAAGACCATAGTATTCCTGGTAGGATCTACCACAAGCTACAGATTGAAATGACCTATAATTCTAATCATATGGAAGGTTCTATGTTGACGCATGACCAGACTAGGTATATTTTTGAGACTAATACCATTGGTATAGATGACAGGGCCATCAAAGTCGATGACATTGTAGAAACAGCAAATCATTTTAGGTGCATTGATATGGTTATAGAAGAGGCAGAAAATAAGCTGTCAGAGGCATTTATCAAGAACCTACATCGTGTATTAAAGAATGGGACAAGTGATTCACGCCTGGATTGGTTTGCCGTTGGCGATTATAAGAAACTAGCCAATGAGGTAGGGGGTAATGAAACCAGCCTTCCAGACAATGTTTCAGGGGATATGAAGGTTCTTATAGATAAATACAACTCCTTGAACAATAAAAGTTTGGACGATATACTAGATTTCCATGTAAGATTTGAAAGAATTCATCCTTTTCAAGATGGCAATGGCAGGATAGGAAGATTAATTCTTTTGAAGGAATGTCTGGCTAATGATATTGTACCCTTTATAATCAGTGATGATTTAAAGTTATTTTATTATAGGGGTATTAAGGAATGGCCTAGAGAAAAAGGCTATTTGAGGGATACTTGTTTGACTGCCCAAGATAGGTTTGGGGTCTACTTGAAATATTTTGGGATAGATACAGAATAAAAATAAATGGTTGATTATACAATCAACCGACTTTATAATAGCTAGAAAAAATCATGATATTAACGAATTGTGTAATGTTATGAAAGAAAGAATTGAAAAACTTTTTATATAGGAGGAAGTAGTCGTGAGAAAACTAATTTTTAATTCTATTTTAAAAGATTATAAAGATAGTTTGCCAACTATAGTAATTATATCTTTTATGATATGTGTTGTTTTTTCTAGTTTGACTGCTCAATATAGTCAATCTTCTTATGTTAAAAAAATTATAGAAAATAACACAACCAAAGCGCAAGCCGAGTTTTTTGATGTAAATAAATCACAATTAAAATTAATAAAAGATGAAAAAAGTATAAAATCAATGAGTATAACTAAAAGCTATGGTAATGCCTATATAAAAAATAGAATTTCAGAAAATATACTAGAATTTAACGAGGAATACTTTGAAAATTTTAATCTTAGACTAGAAGATGGTAGAATGCCTATTAATCAAAATGAGATTATATTAGAAAAAAGTATACTACAAAAATATAATATTAAACTAAATGAAGTAATAAACATTAGAGGAAACAAAATAATTGAATCTAAAGAAGGAAAAAAAGAATATGTAAATTATAGTATAAATTCTAAAGTAGTAGGTGATTATGTTTATCCGAGCATAATAGAAAATTTATACAAATATCAAGATATATTTATAAGTAGTAATAATGAGTTTAATAAAATAATAAATAATGAAAATTTGAGTTATAACGGTACAATAATATATAAACCAGGAGTTAATCCAATTAGTAAATCTGCGGAGTTAAGTTATAATATAAATTCAAGTAGTGATCATATTGTGCCAAATAGTATGTATAATGATTTAAATGAGCAAATAGCAACATCTTCGACTTTTACTAATACAGATAAAGTTACAATATTAATTGCAGGAATCATTATATTGAATATCTCTATTTTAAACTCAATAGAGGCATCTAGAAGACAAGGTTTAATTCGATTACTAGGGTGCTCAAAGAAAAAAACAATATTAATAGAAATATTAAAAAGCCTTATAGTATATTTAGTATCATGTTTTCTAGCTTATATAGTGAGTATATTTATGAGCAAAATTTTAATTAACGAATTTGACTTTACTGGCTCTTTGATAAATTCAAGAAAAGCAAATTTATTATTAGATATAAAGTTATTTATTAAAGTTATATAT
>OHAD01002438.1_pt1 | contig 14262 bp, 10 predicted proteins | sample 1577011 | NCBI WGS metagenome assembly OHAD01 (sample SAMEA3541510, study PRJEB24748) | human gut metagenome | biome: human gut; feature: human-associated habitat; material: faeces | place: China | collected 2012
CAAGCCTTCCAAAAAGCCGTTGGCCATTTATTATGGCATCGTGCTGCTGGTGCTGATGGCCGGCATCGTCCGCTGAGAGGGGGGAGAAGAAAATGAAACTCGAGCATTTTGGCATGGCAGAACCCAGTGACTGCCGGGTGGTCTTTTCCGCAGCAGCAGAAGAGCTGGAAGCGGCAGTGCAGGCCGAAAAGGCGGCCCCGGACGCCCCGCAGGACGAGGATGACCTGCTGACGGCGGCGGTCAATCGGGCGATCCTGGAGGGTTTCTCGCCCCTGTTCGCCCAGCTGATGAAAGAAAACGATTTACAGCCCGTCACCGACCCGGATTTTGAACTTCTGGCGGTCAACCGGGCCGAGGGCTTCCGGGCGGGGGTGCAGTTCTTCTGCCTGCCGCCGCTGGAACTGGGAGAGTACACCGGCTTTACCCAGCCCGTCCAGCCCCGGCCCATCCGGGAGCTGACCATCGAGCTTGAAATAAACCGCCGCCACGGTGACGAAGACCGCGCCGCCGACGCCGAGGGCAAGCGCGCCCTCCGTGCCAAGGTGACGCAGGACATCTACGCCCAGCGCTGCCAGCAGGCCCGCGCCGTGGCCGAACAGGCCCTCATCGCCCAGCTGGGTACACACGTCACCGGCCCGCTGCCCAAGCAGCTGGTGGCCGGCAACTACTTTGCCGAGCAGCGCCAGTTCAATCTGCGGATGCAGGCCAACGGCGTCAATTTCGACCAGTACTTAAAGGTGCAGGGCCAGACCGTGGAAGAATTCCGAGCCTGGCTCCACGCCGAGGCCGAGCGCAAACTGCGCAGCCGGATGGGTCTGCTGCTGGTGGCGCAGAAAGAAGAACTCTGGCCGACGGAAGCCGAGGTGGATGACGAGCTTGCCCACTGGGACGCAAAGCGGGACGGGGAGCACACCTTCGCCTCCAACGACCGCCGCCGCGCCGCCCAGCGCATCGCATCCAGCCGCGCCGCTGCCTTTATTCTGGCCCACTCCACCCTCACACCGCCGCCTGCTGAGGCAACGGTGCTGAAAGCCGAAAACAGGTAAAAAAAGAAACTATTGCCGACCCGCAAAAAATAAAACAGAGCAAACAAAAATGGGGCTGTTGCAAAATAGCCCCAACGAAAAAAATGAGATAGACTTCCCCGAAAGGGGTGGCCTATCTCATTTTTTGTTGTAAGCTGAAACTGCAATGGACCAACTACAACAGAAACGGTGATCTTCTGAGCGCCGCATAGGAAATAAGGAAGTTTGCAAGCCAACCTGCCGGGACTGCAAGCCAAACAAAAGCAATGCCAAAACGCGGTGCACAAATCAAAGCAACAGACAAGCGGATCGCAAGGTTTACCATATTTGCAATAAGAAACGGCCGCATGATTCCAAGTCCGCGAAGAACGCCATCGGTTGCCATCTTGATGCCCATGAAGATGAAAAAGTAACCAAGCCATCTCATATAATCACCGGACACCTGATAGGCCAGCGCGGTTCCGTCTTTTCCCAGGAACAACGAGGAGATCTGTGTGTGCAGTGTTTCAATGACCACGAAAGCAAGAACTGCAAAGCATAGATCCAACACCAGTGCAGCATGATAACCTTTTTTGATACGCTCGATTTTCTTTGCGCCAAGATTCTGGGATACAAACGGCGAAACTGCATTGCCGATGGATACGAAGATCAGCGAAAAAACATTTTCTACCCGCATCGTTGCCGCATACCCGGCAAGTGCCTGTGTGCCGAAGGGATTTACCACTGCCTGCACGATCATCATACCGATAGACACTGTGGACTGCTGCAAAACCGATGGTACCGCAATGCGAAGCATGGAATACAGCTTCTGCCGGTCGAACCTGCTAAAGGAGCTCTTGTATTGCCGCATCCGAGACAGAAAGATCAAAAACGAAAACACGGCAGAAATTCCTTGTGCGATCAAGGTCGCAAGGGCTGCACCAAACACCCCCAGACCAAGACCAGCTACCATCCAGAGATCCATAAAAATATTCAGGATAGAGGAGAATATCAGCAGTCCCAACGGAATTTTGGATTCACCGATGGAAGTGAACATGGTGGAAAGAATGTTGTACATGAATAGAAACGGGAAACCCACAAAGTAGACACGCAGATACAATACTGCTTCTTCCAATATATCGGCAGGGGTCTGTAATCCGCTCATCATGAAATGGGAAAAGCCAAAGCCAAAGACACCAAGGACAACGCTTAAGATCAAAAAGCTGATCAGGGACGTTGACACAATGGTTTTCATTCTGCCATAATTTTTTGCACCAAAACAGCGGCTTACAAGCACACCTGCGCCCACACCGGCACCAAGCGCCACACAAATAAAAACATTGGTCAGTGCAGCACAAGCACCAACAGCCGCAAGTGCCGAGGAGCCAACAAATTGACCAACGATTATGGAATCGGCCATATTGTATACTTGTTGAAAAAAGCTGCCAAGGATCATCGGCATCGCAAAAACAGTCAGCGCTTTAAGGGGTGGATCTGTAATCAAATATTCATCTTTCGACACGATTATATTCCTTCCCAAAATCGTTTATCGCAAATTTTATCGCAAGTCAAGAAATTCGTGCAGCATTCAAACGGCATCTTTGCGATAGGCAATTCACCGCTGCTGCATTAAAAAGTTGAATTGCTATCAGTTGAAGCGTTAAGTCTCCACGCCCTCGAATTGGCTGTTGTAGAGCTTGGCGTAGAAGCCGCCCTGCGCCAGCAGGGTATCGTGGTCGCCCTGCTCCACGATGTGGCCGTCCTTCATCACGAGGATGACGTCGGCCTCCCGGATGGTGGAAAGGCGGTGTGCCACGATGAAGCTGGTGCGGCCCTGCATCATCCGGGCAAAGGCTGCCTGGATACGCACCTCGGTGCGGGTGTCGATGGAGGAGGTGGCCTCGTCCAGGATCAGCATCGGGGGCAGACAGAGCATCACGCGGGCGATGCAGAGCAGCTGCTTCTGGCCCTGGCTGATGTTGCCGCCGTCCTCGGCGATGACGGTGTCGTAGCCCTCGGGCAGGCGGCGGATGAAGCTGTCGGCGTGGGCTGCCTTGGCCGCAGCCACCACCTCGTCGAGGGGGGCGTCCGGCTTGCCGTAGGCGATGTTCTCCCGCACGGTGCCGGCCCGGAGCCAGGTATCCTGCAGCACCATGCCGTAGCTGCCGCGCAGGGAGGCGCGGGTCACGTCCCGGATGTCGGAGACTTTGATGGAGCCGCCGTTGACATCATAGAACCGCATGAGCAGGTTGATGAGGGTGGTCTTGCCGCAGCCGGTGGGGCCGACGATGGCGATGCGCTGGCCGGGCTTGACGTCCAGAGACAGGCCCTCGATGAGCGGGCGGTCGGGCAGATAGCGGAAGGAGACGTCCTCGATCTGGACGTGGCCGTCCGGCACGAGCTTTGCGGCGTTCTCCGCTTCGGGGGTCTGGTCTTCGGCGTCCAGCAGCTCGAACACGCGGGCCGCGCAGGCCAGAGCGTTCTGCAGCTCGGTCACGACGCCGGAAATTTCGTTGAAGGGCTTGGTGTACTGGTTGGCGTAGTTCAGGAAGATGCTCAGCTGGCCGATGGTGATGCCTCCGGCTACGGCATAGATCGCGCCCACGAGGCCGACGCCTGCATAGACGATGTTGTTGACGAAGCGGGTGGCGGGGTTGGTCATGCTGGAGAAGAAGATGGCCTTCAGGCTCACGTTCTGCAGTCGGCCATTCACCTCGTCAAAAGCCTCGAGGCTCTGGGCCTCGTGGCCGAAGGCCTGCACGACCTTCTGACCCTCTATCATCTCGTTGACAAGGGCAGTCTGCTCGCCGCGCACGGTGCTCTGGCTCTGGAAATACTTGTAGCTGCGCTTTGCGAGGAAGCTGGCGACCACAAGGCTCAGGGGGGTGATGCAGACCACCACCAGCGTGATGGGAACATTCTGTTGTAACATAAAGAGCAGGGTGCCGAGGATGGTCAGCACACCCGAGAACAGCTGGGTGAAGCCCATCAGCAGGCCGTCCGCGAAGGTATCCACATCGGCCACCATCCGGCTCACGATGTCGCCGGAAGGATGGCTGTCGAGGTAAGAGAGGGGAAGGGTCTGGATCTTCCGCATGGCGGCGTTGCGCAGGTCACGGCTGACTGCGAAGGTGATGCGGTTGTTGCAGACGCTCAGCAGCCACTGCGCAAAGGCGGCGACAACAGCCACCACGATGATCTCGTAGATGATGCGCAGTACGCCCGCGAAGTCCACGGCACCTTTGCCCAGCATCATGTCGATGGCACTGCCGCAGAGGATGGGGATATACAGCTGGGCCGCCACGCTCACAGCGGCCACGATGAGGCTGCACACCACGAAGAAGCCGTAGGGCTTGATCTTCTGCAGCACCCGGGTCATGGTGGCCTTCTGCTGTTCAGGGGTCAGCTTGCTTTTTGCTTTTGCACTCATTTCTGCGCATCCCCTTTCTTGAACTGGCTCTCGTAAATTTCCCTGTAGACCGGGCAGCTTTCCAGCAGCTCGGCGTGACGGCCAAGGCCCACCATGCGGCCATCGTCCAGCACGATGATCTGGTCGGCGTGCTGCAGGCTGGCGGCGCGCTGGCTGACGATGAAGACGGTCAGATCGCCCGGCAGAGCGGCCAGAGCCTTGCGCAGGGCTGCGTCGGTGGCGTAGTCCAGTGCGCTGGCGCTGTCGTCGAGGATGAGAATGTCCGGCTTGCCCACGAGGGCGCGGGCGATGGTCAGACGCTGTTTCTGACCGCCGGAGAGGTTGCGTCCGCCCTGTTCCACCGGCTCGTCGAGGCCGAGGGGCTTGGCTTTCACGAACTCCGCAGCCTGTGCCGTTTCCAGCGCAGCCCAGAGGTCGGCGTCAGAGGCATTCTGGCTGCCCCAGAGCAGGTTGGAGCGGATGGTGCCGCCGAAGAGCTGGGCTTTCTGCATGACCACGGCTACCTTGCCGCGCAGGTCGGCGCGGGGGTACTGCCGGACCGGTCGGCCCATGATCTCCACACTGCCCTCGGTGGCGTCGTAGAAGCGGGGGATGAGGCTGATGAGGCTGGATTTGCCGCTGCCGGTGCCGCCGATGACGCCGATGGTCTGGCCGCGCTTGGCGGTGAAGCTGATGTCAGAGAGGCTGGGTGCGCCTGCGCCCTTGTAGGTCAGGCTCACATGGTCGAAACGGACGGCGTCGCCGGCCTTTTCCGCCGGAACATTGCCGGTGAGCTGGGCCGGGAACTCCGTGCCGGGCTTGGTGTCCAGAACCGCCTGCACACGACCTGCACAGGCCAGAGCCTTGCTCACCTGAACGATGAGGTTGGCCAGCTTGACCAGCTCGACCAGGATCTGGTTCATATAGTTGACCAGCGCGATGACGTCGCCGGAGGCCATGCCCCCGATGTTGATCTCGATGCTGCCTGCATACAGCAGCGCCACGATGGCGAGGTTGATGATGACATAGGTCAGCGGGTTCATCAGGGCGGAGATGTGGCCCACGTGGAGCTGCATTTTGGTCAGCAGCTCATTGGCGTCCTCGAAGCGGTCCACCTCGCTCTTCTCCTTGTCGAAGGCGCGGACGACGCGCACGCCGGTCAGGTTCTCGCGGGTGAGGCCAAGGACCCGGTCGAGGCGGGTCTGCACCGACTTATAGAGCGGACGGGTGATGACCATGACGCCGAAGACCACGACGCTCAGCAGCGGGATCGCCACCACGAAGATGAGGGCGGCGCGGAAGTTGACTGTAAAGGCCATGATCATGGCGCCAATCACCACGAAGGGGCTGCGCAGGAACAGACGGAGGAAGAGGTTCAATCCGCTCTGCACCTGATTGACGTCGCTGGTCATCCGGGTGATGAGGGTGCTGGTGCCCATGGTGTCCATCTCGGAAAAGCTCAGAGTCTGGATGTGCTCAAACAGCGCATGACGCAGACCGGTGGAATAACCCACGGCGGCTTTGGCCGAGAAGTATTGGGCGGTCAGGCTGCACGCGAGGCCGACGATGGCCAGAAGCAGCAGGATGCCGCACCGCACAAGGATGTAGTGAAAATCGTGGGCCGCGATACCCACGTTGACGATGTCGGCCATCACAAGCGGCACGAACAGGTCAAACGTAGCTTCCAGCATCTTGAAAAGCGGCGCAAGCACGCTCTCGCGCTTGTAGTCGCTGAGATAGCGAAGCATTTTGTTCAAGGCTCGATACTCCCTTTCTTTGATCCATTTAGTTGAGACGCTCCTTATTATAACGCACTCCCAACAGGAATGCTATGTTTTTGCCAAAGAAAACCGGCTCTGGATGCAGATTTCGGCTCCGGAGATTGAGAAAACCGGAAAATCCTGCTATACTGGAAGGGAATCTCAACGGAAAGAATGGTGGATGCAATGGCAAAAGATGGTGCGGCACGGCTGCGGCTGCGCCCGGTGGGCGCGGCAGACCGCAAAAAGCTGCCGGAATACGGGCCGCTGGGTACGGGCTGTCCGGCGATAGAGCGGGCTGTGGCAGCGCTTTATAAGGGCCAGAACGAGGAGAGCTTCTGGGCGCTGATGAACGCCATCAACTATGCCCTCGAGCTGGATACCAGGGTCCTGGTGCCGCTGGAAGCGGCGTCCGACCAGCCGGACGGGGCCGCCCCGTGGGCGGAGCATCCTGTCCCGGCGGAGAAAGCGAAGGACCTGCAGCCCTGGACCCTGCGCACCCAGAAGGGCCGGTGCTACCTGCCGGTGTTCACCTCAGTGAAGATGGCGGAGGCCGATAAAGGCACGGCCAGCCGCCCCATGGCGGAACGGCTTCTGGCTTCCGCCATGCAGATGGCGCTGGACTCCGACAGCATCGACGGCGTGGTCATCGACCCGTGGACCAGCTCTGCCACGCTGGACTGCTCGCTTTTGAACGGTTTGCTCCACGCCAGCCACGACACCGATGAGCCGGGCGAAGCGGAGCTGCGGGCCGGCAACCATGCCATGGCCGAGGAACGCTGGGACGACGCGATGCATTATTATCAGCTCTCTGCCGAAGAGGGCTGCGCCGAGGGCCTTGCCATGATGGGCGAGATGCTCTACGAGGGCCGGGGCTGCCGCAAGAGCCCTGCACAGGCCCGCAAGTTCTGGAAAAAAGCTGCCGACGCCGGCGATGTGGCCGCATGGGTGGCGCTGGGCGACGATGCCATGGTGCAGGGAAAAGGGGCCGGTGCGGCTCTGCGGGCCTACCGCAAGGCCCAGAAGCTCTGCGCCTCCACCCCCGACATCGCCTATATGCCGCAGGTCTGCCTGCGGGTGGCCCAGTATGAGACCCAGTACATCTCCCGCAAAAAGGCGCTGGCTCAGCTGGCTGAGGCGAAGCAGGGCTTCCTTGTCCGCAAAAAAGAGGGGGACGAGACGGCCCAGAGCTGGCTGGACGAGACGGAGGCCGTCATCCGCCAGCTGCTCGAGAGAGAATGAGCGGAAACACAAAATCTTTACAAATGCTCTAAGAAATCGTCATACGGAACCGATATGATATTGAAGGAAAAATATGCGCGTCGCAAAAACAGAGAGGACGACCAGAATGAGCAAAGTGATCGGTATTGACCTTGGCACCACGAACAGCTGCGTGGCAGTGGTGGAGGGCGGCAAGCCCGTCGTCATCACCAACGCAGAGGGAGAACGCACCACCCCCAGCGTGGTGGCGTTCACCAAAGACGGCGAGCGTCTGGTGGGCGGCGCGGCAAAGCGCCAGCTTGCCACCAACTCCGGCCGGACGGTGTCCAGCATCAAGCGGCATATGGGCAGCGACTACCGCGTCCACATCGACGGCAAAGACCTGACTCCGCAGGAGATCAGCGCCATGATCCTGACCAAGATACGCCGCGACGCCGAGAGCTACTTGGGTGAGCCGGTGACAGAGGCCGTCATCACTGTCCCCGCTTACTTTGACGACAGCCAGCGCAAGGCCACCCAGGATGCGGGCCGCATCGCGGGCCTGAACGTCCTGCGCATCATCAATGAGCCTACCGCCGCCGCTGTGGCCTACGGCCTTGACAACGAAGCGCCCCAGAAGATCCTGGTCTACGATCTCGGCGGCGGCACCTTCGACGTCTCCATCATCGAGATCGAAGACGGCACCTTTACGGTGCTGGCCACCGGCGGCGATACCCGCCTCGGCGGCGACGACTTCGACCAGCGCATCGTGGAATACGCCGTGGCAGAGTTCAAGAAATCGGACCGCATCGACCTCTCCCGCGACCCCGCCGCCATGGGACGCCTGAAAGAAGAGGCCGAAAAGGCCAAGAAAGAGCTGTCCAGCGCCCTCTCGGCCCAGCTCAATCTGCCCTTCATCGCGGTGGGCAAGGACGGCCCCCACCACCTGGATCTGACCATCTCCCGCCCCCAGTTCGAGATGATGACCGGCGATCTGCTGGCACGGACGGTGGCCCCGGTGCAGAACGCACTGCGGGATGCCGGCATCTCGGCTTCGCAGCTGGGCAAAGTCCTTCTCGTGGGCGGCAGCACCCGGATGCCTGCCGTTGAACGTCAGGTGAAGGAGCTGCTGGGCTGTGAGCCCAGCCACAGCCTCAACCCCGACGAATGCGTGGCCATGGGTGCCGCTGTGCAGGGCGGTCTGCTGCAGGGCGGCGGCAAGCTGGCTGGCGCTTCTGGTGCAGCGGCGCAGGGCCTTGTGCTGATGGACGTCACCCCGCTGACCCTCTCCATCGAGACACTAGGCGGCGTGGCCACCCCCCTCATCACCCGCAACAGCATGATCCCCACCCGCAAGAGCCAGATATTCACCACGGCCCGCCCCATGCAGACCAGCGTGGAGATCAACGTGCTGCAGGGCGAGCGCCACTTTGCCCGCGACAACAAGAGTCTGGGCAAGTTCAAGCTCAACGGCATCCGGGGCGGTTTCTCCTCCAAGCCGCAGATCGAGGTCACCTTTGACATCGACGTCAACGGCGTGGTCAAGGTGTCGGCCAAGGATCTGGGCACCGGCCGGGAGCAGAACATCACCATCACCGGCAGCACGAACCTGTCCGAAAACGAGATCCAGCGCGCTATGGCGGATGCCGCGGCCTACGAGGCCGAGGACAGCCGCCGCAAGGAGCGGCTGGAGCTGCACAACCAGGCCGAGGTGCTGGCCTACAAGGTGGACGAGGCCCTCTCCAAGTGCAAGAAGGAGCTGGACAAAGAGGAGAAGAACCGCATCAAGGCCGATGTGGCCAACCTCCGCCGCTGCCTGCGGAAGGATAAGCCCGAGAAGATGAACGAGACGGAGGAAGCAGACCTCCGTCAGGCCAAGAGCCAGCTCGAAGCATCCGCAAACCACCTGATGGTGCTCTATGCATCGGAGCAGAGCGAGAACGGCTCGGATAATACCCTCTAAAGAAACGCCGGAAGACCCGCTGCAAGCGCAGCGGGCCTTTTTGTGTGAGGACAAACCAAATCCGCCCCGGGCGATGCGGAACGCCCGGGGCGGAAGCGGAAATGGATGGTTCTATTCTTTATAAAAAGCTCACTCTGTGACCTTATGAAGCTTTTTCACACCGCTGTGCAGGGTGTCTTCCTTGGAGCCGCTCCAGGTCGCTTTGACTTGGAAGGTTGCCTTAGCAGCCGTTTCACCGGGGAGGTACACCTCGATATACTTGAGTGCCGCAGGGTCGGTCTCGTTGGGGTAGACTGCGCTCCAGTGATCCTTGGTGTAGAACACCGCCGCCGTGCCAAAATCAAACTTCAGCAGCTCGACATAATACTCCTGCTTGTTTTTGGTGCCGGTGGCTGCACGCACCTCCTTCAGGGTTCCGGCCTCCTTCTCATAGTTGCAGAAGATCGTAGCGGCCAGCACTTTTTCCACGCTGCCGAAGGTGCCGCCCTCTTTGTAGGTATTGGTTTTATAATTCACCGTGTAAAGGTCCGGCTGGATCACGTTGCCGTCCGCATCTTTTCCCTCCTCATAAGAGAGTGCGGTTCTTACGTCCATAGTGATCGCCTCGTGGGTACCTGCAAAGCAGCGCACCTTGGCTGCCTGCCCGGCATAGATTTTTGTGCCATCCTTTTCGTTGGTGCATTCCAGCTCATAGGCTTGATAGATACTTCCGGCATACTTAACAAGCCGATAGCTTGCACTGGTATCGAAGGAGATGGTCTCCCCCTCGCTGATCACGCTCCCGCTGCGTCCCCCTCCGCTGCATCCAGTCAACAGCGTCAGAGACAGTGCTGCAGCCAGAACACCGGCGGCAATTTTTTTGGCCCACATCATATCGCTTCCTCCTGTATCGTCATTCGGCTCCCGCACCCTGCGGGAGCTCTAAATGAATTATACCCCCCCCCCCATATTTGAAATAGAATTTCGCAAATCGGCATATTTTTGGCAGGTGTCACAGCTTGCCGTCTGAGTTTTTTGGCACTTTGACGAAAAAAAGACGCCGTCCCGGCCGGGACGGCGTCTTTTTTCAATGCAGCTATGATACAGGCAAAAGCAAGGGGGGGGGGCATCAGCGGCCAACGATGAGGTCGCGGCGGCCGCGGAAGCCCACGGTGAGGTGAGCGCTGCTGCCGAGGTGGCGCAGAGTGACCCGGGTGCCGGGCTTCTGGTCCTGGCACAGCAGAGTCAGGTTCAGGGTGGTGGAAGTCTTGTCGGTCTTGAGCACCAGAGTGCTTACGCCCTGATTCATCAGGGTCTGCATGTCGAGGATGGTGGTGCGGAAGGTGGCGTTGTCATCGGGGACGTCCAGCGTCAGCACGCGGCCTTCCTGACGGGCGGTGTAGAGCACCTGCTTGCCCAGCAGGCCCTTGACGGTGTAGCGGGCTTCGCTCTTCTCCACCGGCGTGTCGGAGGGCAGGGGGGCCTCGTCGGAGATCATCATCACGTTGCCCTGAATGGGGTTCTCCACCGGGGAAGCGTAGCCGCCGTAGTTGGGGTCTACCTCCCCCACCGGAACGTCAGAGTGGAGAGCGATGTCACCCTGAACCATGACCTCGGACGACTGAGGGGGCAGATAACCGGCAACGGTCGTGTCCTCGGCGTCGGCAGCAAAGGCACCCACGCTCATGGCGGCGGTCATGGTCAGCAGAGCGGCAGCAGCGGCAGCGCGGCGGGCAGTGTTCTTGTTCAGCAGTCTCATAGTAGTATCCTCCTGTAGTTGTAGGGAGTCAACCTCTCCGTCAGCGCTGGTGCGCTGCCACCTCTCCTCGATAGGGGAGGCTTTGGCATATCGTAAAGCCTTGCCTCTTCGCCAGAGGCTCCCCTACCAGGGGAGCTGTCTGCGAAGCAGACTGAGAGGTTGTACGAAGACGGGGCGGCCCGTGAGCCGCTAGGTGTGATACCCAATTTTACTTATTTTATCAGCGGTACGGCGTATCAGAAAACCGCCGTATCTGTAATGAATACGGATACGGCGGCTGGATTATTGCAGAGATCCTATTTTAATTTTTGCTGGGATCTTTTTCCTCAAGGATAGCCATGAACTCGTCGCCGGTGATGGTCTCCTTTTCATAAAGGTACTTCGCCAGCTCGTCGAGCTTTGCACGGTTGTCGGTGAGGATCTTGACGGCCTTTTCGTGCTGGGTCTTTACCAAGTCCACGACCCGCTGGTCGATCTCGCGCTGGGTCTGGGCAGAGCAGGCCAGCGAGGTGTCGCCGCCCAGATACTGGTTGTTCACCGTCTCCAGAGCCACCATGTCGAACTCTTTGCTCATGCCGTAACGGGTGAGCATGGCGCGGGCAAGCTTGGTGGCCTGCTCGATGTCGTTGGACGCGCCGGTGGTGATGGAGCCGAACACCACTTCCTCGGCAGCACGTCCGCCGGTGAGGGTGGCGATCTTATTTTCCAGCTCTTCCTTGGTCATCAGGTAGTGGTTGCCCTCTTCGACCTGCATGGTGTAGCCCAGTGCGCCCGAGGTGCGGGGGATGATGGTGATCTTCTGCACGGGTGCGGAGTGATTCTGAAGCGCCGCCACCAGTGCGTGGCCGATCTCATGGTAGGCTACGATGCACTTTTCCTTGTCGGTGAGGATGGAGTTCTTCTTCTGGTAGCCGGCAATGACCACCTCGATGCTCTCCTCGAGGTCGGCCTCGGTCACGCTCTTGCGGCCGGCGCGCACGGCCCGCAGGGCGGCTTCGTTGACGATGTTGGCCAGCTCTGCGCCGGAGGCACCGGAGGCCATCCGGGCCACGGTGTTGAAGTCGATGCCGGGGGCAAGAGCGACTTTCCTGGCGTGGACCTTCAAAATCTCTTCGCGGCCCTTGAGGTCGGGCAGCTCCACAGGAACACGGCGGTCAAAGCGGCCGGGACGGGTCAGAGCCGGGTCAAGGGAATCCGGACGGTTGGTGGCCGCGAGGATGATGACGCCGCTGTTGCCCTCGAAGCCGTCCATCTCGGTGAGCAGCTGGTTCAGGGTCTGCTCACGCTCGTCGTTGCCGCCCAGCTGGCCGCTGTTCCGCTTCTGGCCAATGGCGTCGATCTCGTCGATGAAGACGATGCAGGGGGCTTTTTCCTTGGCCTGCTTGAACAGATCACGGACTTTGGACGCGCCCATGCCCACGAACATCTCCACAAACTCCGAGCCGGAGATGGAGAAGAACGGCACGTTGGATTCGCCCGCCACAGCCTTTGCCAGCATGGTCTTGCCGGTACCCGGAGGGCCGACGAGCAGGATGCCCTTGGGCATCGAGGCACCGATCTCTTCGTATTTCTTGGGGTCGTGCAGATAATCGACGATCTCCTGTAAGTTCTCTTTGGCCTCATCTTCGCCGGCCACATCCGCAAAGCGGATGCCGTGGGTGGATTGGACGTAGACCTTGGCGTTGGACTTGCCCACGCCGCCGAACATCATCGAGTTCGCGCCGCCGGCCTTTTCTATGAGCTTTTTGTTCATGAAATTGCCCAGCCAGACAAAGAGGACGATGGGCAGCACAAAGCTCAGCAGAAAGCTCATCAGCGGCGAAGCCTGCTCGACGATCTCGCTGGAAAACTCGGCTCCCGCGTCGTAGAGGCGCTGGGTCAGGTCGGGGTCGTTCATCAGGCCGGTCTTGTAAATTTGCTTTTCGTCTTTATCGGTAAAGATGATCTGGTTCGATTCCACATCCACCCGGCCGATGTCTTTGTCCTCGGTCATGGACATGAAGGTGCCGTAGTCCACTTCTTTTACCTGCCGTTCGCTCATCCACGGCACGAGCACGAAGTTGAGCAGCATCAGCACCAGTAATACAATGGCGTAGTAAATAGCCAATGGCTTTTTGGGGGTCTTGACTTCTTTCATGGGGATCCCTCCTTGTGTTGCAAACAGCATACCACGACGCCATTTCAGAAACCAGCGTTTCGAGGTGAACTTTGCAAAAACTTCGCAGATTCTTAACAAAACCGAGGAACAAGGAGACTGTCCGCTTGACAAATCGAATCACGTTGACTATACTGAACATACAAGAAGGTGCTGTCCGCAATGGTCAGCTTCCCTCGGCTAAGTCAAACAATAAGAATGACCGCTTTGCTTGGTAGGCTGGGGCGGTCATTTCTTATTGTTATGTATCTCTTTGAAGATAGCCCATGAGATCTGAAAGGTAACAAAGACTGCTCCGCCCAGCAGGCCGAGCAATGCGATCGTTTCCGTCAGGGTCATAAGGCATCCCCCCTTTCGCGTTTGCGTCCGGGGGAAGCAACAATAAGGTTTCACACCCCCGGAAGCTTGCCGGGGAAGCTAGACCACCTATTCATGCAGACAACACCTTGATGCCGTCCGGTTGGACGGCATTTTTATTTTAGCATATTTTTTGACAAAATACAACAAAAGATAAGGGTGGGATAATATCCGCAAATTTTGAAAATTTATGCTGCTGTTTATGTGAAATCGTTTCATTTTCATTGTGAGCAAAACTGCTTGACAGGGGCGGCGGGTTTTGCTAAAATGAGACCACTTTGAACAAAGCGCAAATGCGTTGACGGGGAAAAAACGATTTTCTTCTGCGTGCAGAGAGCCGCCGGATGGTGCAAGGCGGTGCAGAGGGTCTCGGTTACTGGCCCCTGAGCGGCAGGACTGAAGCAGACAGTAGGTCCTGACGGAAGCCCACCGTTATAAGGGCAGCGATTCGCCTCAAAAAGCCGATCGTGCAGAGCGGCTGTGCTTTTGGCACAGCAAAGAGAGTGGTACCACGGGTGCCCTGTAACGGAAATTACAGGCTCTCGTCTCTCAGGGGATTTCGTCCCTTGAGAGACGGGAGCCTTTTCGTTTGTGGGAAACGGCCTCGCCCTCTCCGTCATGGCTTCGCAATGCCACCTCTCCCAAAGGGAGAGGCTTGAGCGAAGCTCCCCCTCAG
>OHAD01002439.1_pt1 | contig 14253 bp, 12 predicted proteins | sample 1577011 | NCBI WGS metagenome assembly OHAD01 (sample SAMEA3541510, study PRJEB24748) | human gut metagenome | biome: human gut; feature: human-associated habitat; material: faeces | place: China | collected 2012
ATTCCGGAAAGTCTTTTAGGCTCCGGGCGGACGCTGGCTGTTCATATGTATGTGCTGACTAATGAGGGGCTGTATACCAATCAATCTTACGCAACAGCAGTGGTGCTTCTGGTGATTGTCGTGTGCATCAATGCCGTTTCCGGGATGATTGCAAAAATGGTAGCAAAATAGATGCCGGAAAGGCTGAAAAATCGGATAGGCCAACTGGTGAAGAGGCGTTTGTATCAGAAAAATATAATAACAAAGAATGTTTGGAAATCAGGAAAGGGAATTTATGGATAAGCTGACAATTCAGAATATGGAGCTGTATTACGGGGATTTTAAGGCCCTGAAGGGGATTAATTTGAATATTCAAGCAAATGAAATTACCGCTTTTATTGGGCCTTCCGGATGCGGAAAATCGACACTTTTAAAGTCTTTAAACAGGATGAATGATCTGGTTGAGGGATGTAAAATCACAGGAAAAATTCTGCTGGATGGGGAAGATATTTATGGAAATATGGACATTAACCTTCTGCGGAAGCGGGTGGGAATGGTATTCCAGAAGCCAAATCCTTTCCCCATGAGCGTGTATGATAATATTGCTTTCGGTCCCAGAACTCACGGGATTCATTCCAAGGTTCAGCTGGATGATATTGTGGAAAAATCGCTGAGAGATGCGGCTATCTGGGATGAGCTGAAGGATCGTCTGAAAAAGAGCGCCCTGGGACTTTCCGGCGGTCAGCAGCAGCGGCTTTGCATTGCCCGCGCGTTGGCAGTACAGCCGGAGGTGCTTTTGATGGATGAGCCTACTTCTGCTCTGGATCCGATTTCTACCTCAAAAATAGAGGATCTTGCTGTAGAACTGAAAAAGGATTATACTATTGTTATGGTAACACATAATATGCAGCAGGCTGCGCGTATTTCTGATAAAACTGCATTTTTCCTTCTGGGAGAGGTGGTAGAATTCGGAGAGACAGAGCAGATTTTCTCCATGCCCAGAAACAAGAAAACGGAAGATTATATTACGGGGAGGTTTGGCTGATATGCGCAATCGTTTTGACGAACAGCTGGAGCTGTTAAATGTGGAACTGATTCGAATGGGAGCACTGTGTGAGGACGCGATTTCCTATGCATCAAGAACTCTGATGAAGGAGGGAGATTTCTCTGATGAGGTGTATAAAACCGATCGGGAAATCGACCAGAAGGAGCGGGATATTGAAAATCTTTGTATGAGAATTCTCCTGCAGCAGCAGCCTGTGGCAAAGGATCTCAGACAGGTTTCTTCTGCTCTGAAAATGATTTCTGATATGGAACGTATTGGTGATCAGGCGTCAGATATTGCAGAGATCTGCAGCTTTCTGCAGGGCTGGGAAACAGAGAGCCGGCTTCACATTCGAGATATGGCAGAGGCGACCATGAAAATGGTAACGGAGAGCATTGATTCCTTTGTAAAAAAGGATTTGAACATAGCAAAAGAAGTAATTCTCTATGATGATGTGGTGGATGAGCTGTTCGGTAAGGTAAAGCAGGAGCTGATTGGACTGCTGACCCGGGAGGACAGGAATGAGGAGCTGGGAGAGTTCTGTATTGATATGCTGATGATTGCAAAGTATTTTGAGCGCATCGGTGATCACGCTACGAATATTGCCGAGTGGGTGGAGTATTCTATTACCGGCACACATCTGGAGTAGAACAGGAGGAAGCAGGCAGAATGATTTATCTGGTAGAAGATGACAACAGTATCCGGGAACTTGTGATTTACACCCTGCAGTCTACAGGATTTCCGGCGAAGGGATTTTCCTGTGCCAAGGAATTCTGGGAGGCAATGAAGGAGGAGCAGCCCTCGATGGCGCTGCTTGATATTATGCTGCCGGACGAGGACGGTCTGACTATTTTGAGAAAGCTTAGGGATTCGGCTCAAACGGCACGGCTTCCGGTGATTATGCTGACAGCAAAGGGAACGGAGTATGATAAGGTGATTGGTCTGGACAGCGGAGCTGACGATTACATTCCCAAGCCCTTTGGAATGATGGAATTTATAGCCAGGGTGAAGGCTGTGCTCAGGCGCAGCAGCCGTCACGGAGATGACAGAGAGCTTAGCTGTGAGGAACTTCGTATTTTCCCGGGGCGTCATCAGGTATACTGTGATGATCAGCCTGTGGAGCTTACCCGCAAGGAATTTGAACTTCTTCTGTATCTTATGGAAAACAGAGGAATCGTTATGACCCGTGACCAGATTTTGTGCCATATATGGGGCTATGATTTTGATGGGGAAACCAGAACTGTGGATGTACATGTGCGGACCCTGCGGCAGAAGCTTGGGGATACCGGAAGACTGATCGAAACTGTCCGCGGTGTAGGTTACAGAATGGCAGATAAGGGAGGCAGTCAGGGATGAAAAAGAAAATCCTCAGCCACACCGGTTTTATGATTGTTCTTACAGCAATTCTTACCTTCATAGCAGCCAGCTTTTTAATGTACGAAAAGTTTGATGATGTTATGAAGAGGACTGTCAGAGATGAAACGGAATACGTAAAAGCAGGAATGGAGAAAGCAGGAGAAGACTATTTAAGCAAGCGTGTGGGAGATAATACAGGAACGCGAATTACTTTGACGGATGAGAATGGAAAGGTTCTCTATGACAGTGAGGCAGATGCTTCCAAACTTCCCAATCACAGCAATCGTCCTGAATTTGTCCAGGCCATGGAAGAAGGCCATGGGGAAGTAGTACGCTATTCGGAAACCCTTGCACAGCAGACCTTTTATTATGCAGTGAAGCTGGATGATGGGAAAATTCTTCGTCTGGCAAAAACCACAGACAGTGTTTTTCATACATTAATGGGCAGTCTTATCTGGCTTGGACTTTTGATGATCGTAATCATCCTGATAGAAATCATTTTGGTACAGAGGCAGACAAAAAAGCTGATCAGACCCATAAACAGCCTGGATCTGGAGCATCCTCTTGATAATGTGTGTTATGAGGAACTTAAGCCCCTTCTTACTCGTGTAGACCAGCAGAACCTGCAGATTGCATGTCAGCTTGAAGAACTGAAAAAAACGGAGGCTGTGCGAAGAGAGTTTTCTGCAAATGTTTCCCATGAGCTGAAAACCCCGCTGATGTCGATTTCCGGTTATGCAGAGCTGATGATGAATGGAATGGTGCGTCCGGAAAATATTGCGGATTTTTCAGGGAGAATTTACAAAGAAGCCAATCGTCTTGGTAATCTGGTGGCAGATATTATCCAGCTGTCCCGGCTGGATGAACAGCAGGATGAAGTGGTTTCCATGGAAAGTGTGGAACTGAATGAGCTTGCAGAAGATGTAGTAAACAATCTCCAGGATCAGGCCCAGAAGAAGAATATTTCCCTGAGATATTACGGTCATCCGGTTACAATTCAGGGAGTGCGTCATGTGCTTTATGAAATGCTGTACAATATAGCGGACAATGCGGTTCGTTATACGAATCCAGGTGGACATATTTATATTTACGTAGGAAAAAACAGAGAGGGAAAAGCTTATTACCGTGTGGAGGATGACGGAATCGGAATACCGAAATCTGAACAAAAAAGAATATTCGAAAGATTTTACCGTGTTGACAAAAGTCATTCACGTCAGACCGGAGGCACCGGTCTTGGACTGTCCATTGTAAAACATGGGGCGACCTTGCATCATGCCCAGATTCACGTGGACAGTGATCTTGGAAAAGGTACAAAAATGGAGCTGCGTTTCTAAGCAGCTCCATTTTTGTATAAACATAAATTTAACCGAATCAAGTAAGTCCTCTTGACAAATTACAGCTCACTCAGTGCATCCTCATCTGCTACGATAATTGCATTGGGATGGAACTGAAGGATGGAAGCCGGGCACTGTGGAGTAACCGGTCCCTTGATTGCGGCTGCAAGAGCTTTGGCTTTGTTTTTTCCATTGGCTACAAGAAGAACGGTTTTCGCACTCATGATGTTGCCTGTTCCCATGGAATAAGCCTTACGCGGAACATCCTCTTCACTTGCAAAGAATCTTTTATTTGCTTGGATGGTAGCCTCTGTAAGGTCTACGCAGTGTGTGCCATTCTCAAAGTGGTCATCTGGCTCATTGAAACCGATGTGACCATTCGGTCCGATTCCAAGAAGCTGCAGATCTACAGTTCCGATATTCTGAAGCAGAGTATTGTATGCTTCACAGCATGCTTTCGCATCAAGATTGGTACCATCCGGAACATGGGTATTCTCAATGTTGATATTGACTCTGCTGAACAGGTTCTTGTTCATGAAATAACGATAGCTCTGGTCATTAGATCCGTCCAGTCCCACATATTCGTCCAGGTTAACGGACTTAACGTGAGAAAAATCAAGGATTCCTTCTTTATACATAGCAGTCAGCTGGTCATAAGTTCCAACTGGGGAAGAACCTGTAGCAAGTCCCAGGATACAATCTGGTTTGGATAAGATAACTCCTGCGATAATGGTAGCAGCAGTACGGCTCAGCTCTTCATAATTCTTAACTTTAATTACTTTCATTTTACCTCTCCTTCTTTGTCAATAAGTGAAAATAATCACTTTAACAAGGTGCAAAAAAATAACGGCATTATCAGAATGCTGTCACATAAAACCCCTGCCCTTGTTCTTTCAGACAATAACAGTATACCCTATATTTAGGTGAAATGCTATAAATATTTCTGCTTTTTTTTGCTTTTTTTGGTGAAAACTGATTGCAAGTTTCGAAAGCTTTTCCTATAATGAATTTATAATATAGAAATTTACCCTGGGGATAAATAAAATGAAAAAAACCTACACTCTGAAAAGGGAACTTACACTTCTGATGATACTGACCTCTGTATGTACTTTACTGTCTGTATGTGCAGCTGTTTTCTATGTCTTTTTCTCTTTCTTCTTTCAGAAAACACAGGAAGATATTGAATATGTACTTCGATATACCAGTCAGCAGTATGAGGCTCATATGCAGTTTATTGAGGATAGTGTGATCGCCATACGTCATAATACGGTACTGGATGACTTTTTTCAGAAAGAAGAATACGACCTGGAGGAAATAGAACCACAGCTTTCTTACAGCATGGAGCTTTTTTCAGAGCGGAATATGGTGGAACGCCAGCTTCCTTTTGTTACTGGAATTTATCTGTTTAATAATGGGAATGAATGTATTTATGAGCACTATTATGCCACCACACTGGCTGCCGGGAGAGAACAGAAGCGAAAATACGAAAATATGCAGCAGGAATTTAAAAGTACCAGTGACCAGTACGCCTGTTTGTCTGATAAAGATGAATTAAATATTTTTTTTAGAATTTATGATGAAAATATGAGGGAAAAAGGAATCGGAATCGTGCAGATCAGTCAGAGTGCAGTAGCGAAAGTTCTGGAAACGGTACAGCTGTATCATAATGGAGGATGGGCTGTCCTGGATAAAAACGATCAGCTGCTTGCCTCAGAAGGAGCTCAGGAGCTGGTGAAAAAGCTGCAGACTTCTGAGAATTCATGGAATGGAACAAAAGACCTGGCAGGTACGAAGGTGATTGGTTATGGAAATCTCTGTGGATTTGGAGTACGTACAGTGATCTCAGTAGGGTATGGGAATATTTTTTCTATTTTGAAGCCCACTCTTTTTATCGTTCTTGTGGGTCTTATTGTGGTACTGGGAATTGCATTTCTGGTTTCATATGCTATCAGCTACCGTTTCACCAAACCGGTTACCAGGATGATCCAAAGCATACAGGCTTTTGGAAAACCGGATCTGAATGCCAGAATGGAAGATTCCTCTATTCAGGAATTTCATGACATGGGAATCGTGTTTAATGAGATGGCAGACAGGATCGAATATCTGATTACTCAGGTTTATGAAAAAGAAATTGTGGCAGCCCGGTCTCAGGTAAAATATCTGCAGTCCCAGATAAATCCGCATTTCCAGTTTAATATTCTGGCCATGCTGAGTCTGAAAGCGAAAATGGCTGGAAACGAAGAAGTTTACGATGGACTGAATGCTTTTTCCAGACTGATGCAGGGTAAGATATTCCGGGAAAAAGAGATTAAGATAAAGGTAAAAGAGGAACTGGAAATAGTTCAGTTTTATTTATATCTGCAGAAAAGCCGTTACCAGGATAAACTGTCTTATGAGGTGAAGCTTGAAGATGAAAAAATCGGCGAAGATCTGATTCCCCGTCTTCTTATTGAGCCACTGGTGGAAAATGCAGTTTCGCATGGTTTGGAACCAAAGCGTGGAAAAGGAAATCTGCAGGTCCTTTTATATGAAAGGGAAATGCTCTACATCTGGGTAAAAGATGATGGAGTAGGCGTTTGTCGGAATCAGACGAAGGCAGAGGAAAATAAAGAAAAAACTCCTCATACCCATGTGGGCTGGGAAAATACAAAGAAAATGCTCCGGATCCTGTATGGAGATTATTACAAGTTTCAGGTCTGGAGCGAACCGGGAAAGGGAACGGAAATAGAAATTGCAGTTCCAATTGAAAGAGGTGGAAATTATGTGGAAAGTGGTAGCAGCCGATGATGAAGGATACATCAGAGAGGCTTTGCAGAAACTGATAAATTGGGAAAAAATGGACTGTTCTTTGGAGAGCGTAGTCAGTGATGGACAGGAACTATTGGAGAAGATCCGGGGAGAAATGCCGGACATTGTGATCACAGATATACAGATGCCTGGTGTTGACGGATTAGAAGTATGTAAATATGTATACGAAACCTGCCCGGAAACCCAGGTGATCATCCTTACCGCATATTCAGATTTTGAGTATGCCAAACGTGCCATTAAATACAGTGTATGTGAGTATGTGCTTAAGATTTCCATTATAGACGAACTTCCACTGGCAGTGGAAAAAGCAATTGGAAAGCTATCCAGACTGAAAAAGGAGATCGAAATCCAGGAGCATACGAAGGCAGAAGAACCAGAATCACTGCTTGATCAGATTGAACAGTATCTGGAAGAAAATTTTCGCAAAACGATCACGCTGGATGATATTGCAGATACCCTGCATGTGAACCGCAGCTATCTCAGCCGTTATTATAAGAATAAAACAGGTGTGAATCTGTTTGATGAGATTTTAATGAAACGGGTGGAAAAGGCAAAAGAATATCTGCAGAATACAGAGATGAAGACTTATGAGATTTCAGAAGCGGTAGGAGTGGAAGATGCTGGTTATTTCTCAAAAATGTTTAAAAAGATAACCGGGGTATCACCAAAAGAATTCAGGAAAAGAGAACAACATGAAGAGAAAAATTAGAGGTCTTTTCTTTAGTATCGGAATAGCCGGGAGTCTGATCCTTGGAGGCTGCGGGAAAGAAGAAAAAGAGCCTGTAACTATCACAATGATTCATGCATGGGGCGGAACTGGTGAAGATCATGTAGCTATGAGGGATATTTACGATGGATTTCAGAAGGAGAATCCGGACATTGAGGTGCAGCTGATCTCCATGCCAGGAAGAAAGGAAATGCTGCGTAAGGTGGAGGACATGATCATGGTGGGAGATATGCCGGATGTGATTACCTTCAGCGGTATGGGACAGAATACAACCTATGATTTTATTGTAGAAAATGATATGGCGCTGGATATTATGCCCTATGTGAAAAAAGATGAAGAGTTTGCCTCCAATATTTCCCAGACCAATCTGAACTATTGGACCACAGAAGAAGGGGAGCTGTTTACAGTGTCAGATGTTTTGTCTTTAAGTGGTGGTTATTGGTATAATGAAGATATTCTGCATGCAGCTGGCGTAAGGGAAATTCCCAGGACCTGGGATGCTTTTCGCGGTATGTGCTACAAGATCTGGAAATGGTCGGAGCGTGAGAATAATGAAATTGCTTCGCTTCAGACATCTCCGGAGGGCTATCTTTATTTTATGGATCATATGCTTCTGGAAGAAGGTACAGAAAAGGACAGAAACGATGTCGGTACAATTTCAGAGGTGTTGAAACGGCTGCAGGAAATTTATGTATATTCCACCTCCGAAAATGCAGAATACAGTTATTTGGATGAGACCAGATTGTTCAATGAAGGAAAGCTTGCCATATATGTGAATGGCGTATGGGGCGCTTCCCTGATTTCCGAAAACATTAATGCCAAGTATGCACTGCTTCCAACTACATCCGGGAAGAAGCTGTCTTGCGAATCTGCCTGTTTTGGTTATGTGCTTGGAAAAAGTGGAAACGAACAGAAAGAGGAGGCTTCCATCCGGTTCCTGAAATATATGCTAAGCAAGAAGGTGCAGACGCGGATTTTGGAGGAAACAGAGCAGATTCCGGCGAATAAGCAGGTAGTTCTGGATTCTTACGAGAAGGAAATGCCGCGGCTGTTTCAGGCTGCTTCCCTGGTGTTAAGTGCAGAGGATAAAATTGAAGTTCCGGATAATCTGTGGACTTATGAACAGAAAGCCTATTTTACAGAAAACATTTTCAGAGAGCTTACCGGTAAAATTTCACCGGAAGCTTTTACCCGGCAGCTGGGTGAAATGAAAATAGATAAACAGGGAAAATAAAGATAAGGAAAATATTGCCGTCAGGTAAATATTTTCCTTATTTTTATTGTGAAAATGTCAATAAATACCTGTAAATTGCAAATGGGATTCATTCAAAAATACCAAAAACAAGGGTAAAATAAGGACAGTTAAAGCAAAGACGTATAATTTATGAAGGAGGATTTTGGTAATGAAGAAAAAAATGGTAAGTGTTTTACTGGCAGCAGCAATGGGGACTACTGCATTGGTTGGATTTGGAACGACTGCTTATGCAGATGATGATGTTCTGGAATTTTACCATGGATATTACCAGGATGAGAGCGAGTGGGCTGCAGCTCAGGTTATGAGGGATATCTATGATGAGTTCGCAAAGGAACATGCTGATGGATCAGTTACATTCAAACCAATCGCTGTAGAAAACAGAGATGACATTGTAAGTGCACAGGTTGCTGGCGGTTCCTTCCCGGATCTGGTAGATGTAGGCGGTGGCGGAGTTCCGCAGGCAGCACTTTCCCAGGATCTGGTATACGATCTGAAACCGTATATCGATGAAAATGGTCTGCAGGATGCAGTTGGTCTTAACTATACACAGCATGATATGGATGGTCATATTTATGCAGTGCATGATCAGATTGAGAGCCGTGGCTTATGGTATAATTCCGATATTTTTGAAAAAGCCGGAATTACAGAGGAGGTGTTTGCAGACTGGGATTCTTTTGGAGAAGCAATGGAAAAAATCCGTGCTTTGGACGAGGATGTGTACGGATACATTGCAGGACAGGGCTCCAGCTATATTGTAAACACAGTTATGGCTTCTACAGATGAAGGAAAGAAAATGCTGGAATCTGAGCTGACAGAGGACACCATCAATTCAGAGGAATTTGCAGCTGCATTTAAGACTGCTGCAAATCTGGATCAGGCAAATGGTTCTGAGCATACTACAGATGATAACGGTAATCTTATGGCAGAATTTAATACAAATGGTAAGGCTGGTGTTCTTTTCAATGGTGTATGGAATGCAAGTGGAATTGATGCCTCTTTAACAGATGCCATTGAGCCTGCTTTATTCCCTGGAAATATTGCAATCGCTTCTGCAGGCGGCGGACTTGCTGTGGCAAATAACATGAGTGATGAGAAAACAGAGCTGGCACTTGAATTTATCAAATATATGACAAGTGCTGAGGTTCAAGAAAAAATTTTCACTGGCGTACAGGCAAATCCATGTAACACAACAGTTGATTTGAACGCACTTGCAGAAGAGAGTGATGACGCAGCTACAAGAAAGCTTGCACAGGCTTGCTCTCAGGTAAATGAAGCTGATACTGTAGTGATTGACATGAACTATACCTGGGGATCTGACGTGGACAAAGCTATCATCAATGCATTGATGGAGTGTGCGGTATCAGGAACAGATATTGATGCAAGATTTGCAGCACTTCAGACAGAGCTGATCGCGTTGGTGGCTTAAAGCACACAGCTGTGATGAACAGAAACTATGAATGAAATAGAAGAGGGAGGGGAGAAATCTCTTCCCTTTTTGGAGGTATGAATTTGGAAAATCAGAATGCTGCGAAAAAAAGAAAGAATAAGCTGGGTACGCGGAGAAAAGGATTTATTATAGCGTTTCTTGCGCCTACCCTGATCGCATTTTGCGTATTTTATCTGTATCCCATTATTACGGTGTTTATCACTTCTTTCTGCAAATGGGATTATACCAATATTACTAGTCCGGAGTTTTTCGGCTGGAGCAATTTGTGGGATAATTATGATTATATTTTTAACAAGTATCCATTTTTCTGGGAAGCACTGAAAAATTCAACCACCTGGGCCATTCTTGGAGCAGTGGTACAGATTCCCATTGCTGCTTTGATCGCTCTGGCCCTGTCCAGAAAGGTAAAAGGTATTAAATTTGTACGAAATGTCTATATTATTCCGAATATGATCTCAACTGCCGCTATGGGCATTGTATTTTTACAGTTGTACAACCCTTCTTATGGAATTATCAACCCGATCATTCGTCTTTTCAACAAAGAATTCAGGGATAATATCCTACTTCTGAAAGGACCGGCTTTTGTGGCCATGACCTGTGCCTATATTTTCTTTACAGGAACTACAACTTTAATGATTTTGGGGAATATTATGGCAGTGCCGGAAGAGGTAAGAGAAGCAGCTATGCTGGATGGGGCAAGCGGTCTGAGACAGGACTGGTATATTACAATCCCTATGATCAAAGGAACTTTAAAAACAGTATCCGTTCTTGCTGCAACCTCCGGCTTCCTTCTTTATAACGAGGTTTATTTCCTGACAAAAGGAGCTGCAGGAACCTACAGTATCAGTTACATTATACGCGAGCTTGCCATTACCAGTCCGAGAACCCAGTTTGGACGAGCCAATGCAGTGGCAATGATCCAGATCCTGGCTGGGATGGTGATCATTCTGGTGATTAATTTTGTATACAGCATTTCTTTCAGGAAAGAGAAAGAATAAGAAGGAAAAGAGGATGAATATGAAAAAAACAAATACCCTGAAAGGTGTAAATAGTATGCCGGCGGGAACCAGGATCGTGACTTACATTTGTCTTGCGTGGGCGCTGATCGTGTCGTTGCTTCCCATTGGCTGGCTGGTTTTATCCAGCCTGAAAAAAGATCCTATGGCGAGACCTGGCTTTCAGCTTCCGGAATCCATTTGTCTGGATGGTTATATTTCCACATTTAAAGATTTACATGTGATGAGATATTTTGGAAACAGTCTTTTTGTCGCAGGTGTTTCCGTGGTGATCAGTGTGGTGATGATTTCCATGTCTGCATATGTGGTAGCGCGAATGGAATTCAAAGGAAAAGCACTGGTAAATGTACTTTTGTATTCCACCATGTTTATCCCAGCCACAGCCCTTACTTATCCGGTATATAATCTGGTAAACCGCCTGCATTTATATGATACAAGATCTGCGCTGATCCTGATTTATTCCTGCAGTGGAATTGCAGTGAGTTTTTTTGTGATCAAAAACTATTACGACAATATCCCAAGAGAGCTGGAAGAGGCGGCGAGAATTGATGGATGTGGGTATGTACAGACCTGGATGAAAGTAATTTTTCCAATTGCACGTCCGGGAATTATGACAGCAGCTGTGCTTGCGTTTTTGAATAATTGGAATGAGTATTACTGGGCCTCTCTTGTGCTGATCACAAGGGAAAAGCTGACAGTACCGGCGCTTTTGTCTACTTTCACAACAGCCTTTAACACCAATTATAACGGACTTTTTTCCGCTATGGTGATTATCATTCTTCCGCCTGTGCTTCTGTACTGTATTTTCAGCAGATTCTTTATTGAGGCACTGTCTGGCGGAGCCGTGAAAGGTTGACAGGTGAAATGAAAGTTTTTTGATAAAAATGCTGAATATACAAAATTTTCTGATATAATGAAGAAGACAGGAGAATAGAAACATGAATGAGGAAATAAGACAGCGCACCAAATGGTTTATGGAAGACAGATTCGGTATGTTTATTCATTGGGGATTATACTCCATTCCGGCATGCGGTGAATGGATGATGTCACAGAAAGAAATGACAATTGAGGAATACAGTAAGTATTTTGATCAGTTTGATCCTGTGGATTATGATCCGAAGAAATGGGTGCGTCTGGCAAAAAAAGCAGGCATGAAGTACGTGGTACTTACAGCAAAGCACCATGACGGATTTTGTCTGTTTGACTCTAAACTGACAGACTACAAGTCAACAAACACAAAAGCAGGCAGAGACCTGGTAAGAGAATTTGTAGATGCATGTCGGGAGGAAGGATTAAAGGTTGGTCTTTATTTTTCCATTATCGACTGGCATCATCCGGATTTTCCTAAATATGGAGACAGGCAGCATCCTATGCGAAACAATCCGGCATATAAAGATGAAAAAATTGATTTTGACAGATATCTTGCGTATATGCATGGCCAGATAAAGGAACTTGTAACAGGGTATGGCAAGCTGGATCTTCTATGGTTCGATTTTTCCTATGACGATATGACCGGAGAAAAATGGAAAGCCACAGAGCTGATCAAAATGGTTCGAAAGTATCAGCCGGATGTGATCATTGACAACCGTCTGGAAGGTGCGGGGGATAACCATGGCAGCATTACAACAGAGGAACCACTGATTTACAGCGGTGATTTTGCAAGTCCGGAGCAGATCATTCCTCCAAAAGGAGTATGTGATGACAAGGGAGAACCCATTCCATGGGAACTTTGTGCCACTATGAATAATCATTGGGGATATTGCAATTTCGACCATCAGTATAAGACCCCTCAGATGCTTGTAAGAAAGCTGGTGGAATGTGCCAGCAAGGGTGGAAATATGATCCTAAACGTGGGACCAGATGCCCGTGGAAATATTCCGGAGGAGAGTGTTCAGATTCTCACAGAAGTTGGAAAATGGATGAAAAAAAATGGGGAGAGCATTTACGGATGCGGAATTTCCAAATTGGAAAAGCCGGATTGGGGAAGATATACCCAGAAAGGTGACATCATTTATGCTCATGTTTATGAGACACCGCTTGGAGCACTTCCGCTGTATGGAATCGGCCCGGATAAGCTGGAATCTGTTACATATCTTGCTGACGGCAGTGAGGTGAACAGAGGGGAAGCATGGAATACGGTGCTGTATCCGGATGTGGCCTTTGTTTCCTTCGGAGATGATCCGGTATTTACCTATCCATTGCCCGATGAAAAAGATACGGTTTTAAAAATACGTTTGCGACAGGAGTAAAAGAGTATGAAAAAGGTAACGAGTATTGTAATTGGAGCAGGCCTTAGAGGAGGTCATGTTTATTCTCAGTATGCACTGGACCATCCGGATGAATTTCAGGTGGTGGCAGTTGCAGAGCCGGATAAAGAGCGCAGAGAGAGCTTTGCAAAAAGACACAATATTCCGGAAGAGCTTCGCTTCGAAAGCTATGAAGAGCTTCTTGGAAAAGAAAAGCTGGCAGATTGTGCCATGATCTGCACCATGGACAGGATGCATTATGAGCCTACGATCATGGCTCTGAAAAAGGGATATCATGTACTTTGTGAAAAGCCCATGTCTCCCGACAAGAAAGAAATCATTGAAATGGGAGAGATGGCGAAGAAATACGACCGTATTCTGTCCGTGTGCCACGTACTTCGGTATTCTCCGTTCTTTTCCAAATTAAAAGAACTTCTGGAAGAAGGCAAAATAGGAAGACTTATGACTATCCAGCATATGGAAGAGGTAGGTTACTGGCATCAGGCACATAGCTTTGTAAGAGGAAACTGGAGAAATGCAGAGGAATCCAGTCCTATGATCCTGCAGAAATGCTGTCATGATATGGATATCATGCTGTGGCTGGCAGACAGTAAATGCGAAAGCCTTAGTTCCTTTGGTGAACTGTCTTATTTTACAGAGGAAAATGCACCGGAAGGAGCTCCTGCTTATTGTCTGGATGGATGCCCACATAGAGATGAATGTGCTTTCTATGCACCACGCTTTTATCTGGAGAATTTAGATGGCTATCTGGTACGTGCAGTGACCGATCAGACAGATCCGGAGCATGTATTGGAGGCTTTGAAAAAAGGACCTTACGGAAGATGTGTATTCCACTGCGATAATACAGTAGTAGATCACCAGTCCGTTGACATAAAGTTTGAAAATCAGGTAACAGCGTCCTTCCTTATGACAGCCTTTACAGACCAGTGTGCTAGACGGATACGTCTTATGGGAACAAAAGGTGAGATCAAAGGCGATATGGATGCAGGTACTATTGAGATCAGAGATTTTGTCAGTGG